>Ga0105247_10000114_pt1 | contig 80795 bp, 63 predicted proteins | sample KBSS24metaG_FD_81519 | JGI IMG/M metagenome (GOLD analysis project Ga0105247, IMG submission 81519) | Switchgrass rhizosphere microbial communities from Kellogg Biological Station, Michigan, USA - KBS S2-4 metaG | ecosystem: Host-associated > Plants > Roots > Rhizosphere > Soil | place... | reverse complement strand
GAGATGAAGGTGAGCTACCCTGGCTTTGCGGGTGGTGACCGGACAGATCTGCGCTTGCCCGCGACACAGGAAAAGTTGCTCGAGGCCATACAGGCTACCGGCAAGCCCGTCGTCCTGGTCCTCACCACCGGATCCGCCCTGGCGGTTGATTGGGCCAAGGAGCATTTGCCGGCAATCCTGGTAGCCTGGTACCCGGGACAGCGAGGCGGCGACGCCGTCGCCGACGTGTTGTTTGGCGGCACGAACCCGGCTGGCCGCCTGCCAGTGACGTTCTACAAGGCGTCGGAGAAGCTCCCGGCGTTTGACGATTACAACATGCGCGGCCGGACGTATCGCTACTTCGATGGTGAGCCGTTGTATCCGTTCGGGTATGGGTTGTCCTACACACAGTTCGAATACTCCGGCTTGCAGGTAGACCATGCGCGCATTGCGGAGCACGACACTGTTCGTGTCTCGCTCGATGTGAAAAACGTGGGCTCACGTGCCGGAGACGAAGTCGTTCAACTGTATGTACGCGAGGTCGCACCTGTCGAAAGACGTGCTCTCAAGGCACTTCGTGGCATCGAGCGGCTGACACTCGAGCCGGGCGAAACACGGCGCGCATCGTTCACCTTGGTCCCCGACAAGGACTTCACACACTACGATGTCGAACACAAGCGCTACGCCGTGACTGGTGGCGGCTACGAGCTGCAGCTCGGTGCATCGAGCAGCGACATCAGGCTAAAATCCACCGTGGTGGTCAGCACTCCTTGACGTGCAAGAAGGTGACGGCCTGTGCAGATGTCCGACATACCCTTCGGTGTCATCGATTGGAAACAGATCGAGCCGGTCGAGCACGCGGGCGAGCGCGGCGTGGCGTATTGGCGTACTCAACAATTCGGGAACATCCGGGTGCGTGTGGTCGAGTACTCGCCCGGCTATTCAGCTGACCATTGGTGTGAGAAAGGACACGTTCTTCTGTGCATCGAGGGGGAGTTGCACACCGAGCTCAAGGACGGGCGCCAATTCACCCTGACGGCCGGCATGAGCTATCAGGTCGCTGATCGTGCCGAAGCGCATCGCTCCCAGACAGCGGTCGGCGCGAAGCTGTTCATCGTTGATTGAGGGCCATCTCGAGCGCCTGGGCCAGCCCGCCCTGATTCACGTGGCCGACGACGTGCCCGGCGGCCTCGAGAACGGCCGGCTCTGCATTGCCCATGGCGATAGGATGGCCCACGATCCGCAGAGCCGATAGGTCATTGCCGGCATCCCCTACATACATCACATCCTGCAGGGGGATGCCATATCCTTCCGCAACGCTGCGGATCGCGCTGCCCTTGGTTACGCCTTCACGCGTGAGCCCGACAAACTGAGTGTCCGGCATCAGGGGCGAGCCGGCTTGCACCACTTCGAGGCCAGGATGGGGCGCGCATATGAATTCCCGCGCTCGCTCGCGAGATAACAGCCATTGGGCGCGCACGATGGGTTGTGTGAGCGATTCGAGAGGCCGTGGCTCGAATGCAACTCCAAGTAGATCCGCGTGCTCCCGCGCCCAGGCTGATGCGCTTTCCGCGACGTAGGTGGTATCGCTGTAAAGCTCGAGGTCTTCGCCTGTGCTGCGTGCCTGATGAATGAGCTTATCCTTCCACTCTATTGGAATCGGCACTGAACGGGATTTGCCCGTTGCCAGATGAATGACGCTGGCACCGTTTTGAAAGATGTGCCAGCCGCCGGCTTCGAGCCGCCGAGCGTATTCCAACGCAACACCGAACGCCGGCCGTCCCGAGCACAGCGCCAGATGAATCCCGCGCTTGCCTGCCCGTACGGCCGCGTCCCAGATGCCGGGATGAATGAAGCCGCCCGTGCCGACCAGTGTGCCATCCACATCGATCCCTACCAACCGTACCCTTGAATCGCGCAATTGCCCGCCGTGGTCAAACTTAAACTGGGGAACTAGTATTGTGTCATGCCACTCGAGCCAGTTGCGACCGCGATCGGAGACTCTCTCGGTGTGCCGCTGCATTCACAGCCTGCCAGCCAGGTTCATGGTGGCTCGATCAACGAGTGCTACCGCTGGGAGAGCGCTGCCGGTCCGCTTTTTGTAAAGATTGCACCAGCACGGGGCAGGGCGATGTTCGAGGCGGAAGCGGCTGGGCTTGAAGAGTTGCGGCGCGCGCAGGCCGTGCGCGTGCCGCGAGTCATGAGTGTCGGCACTGGCGCCGGTAAAGCCTGGCTTGCGCTCGAATGGATTCAGATCAGCCCGGCATCAAGCGCCACTGACGCCGCTCTGGGTGAGCGGCTTGCGTGCCAACACCGCTCAACCGAGCCAGCGTTCGGCTGGAGCCGCGACAACACGATCGGCAGCACACCACAGTTGAATGACCGGGACAGCAGTTGGGTGACATTCCTGCGCGAACGCCGGCTGCGCTACCAGTTGAATCTTGCAGCCACCAACGGGTATGGAGGCCGGCTGCAGCGCAGGGCTGAGGTACTGCTCGATCGCATCCATGAATTCTTCTCCACATACCAACCTGTGCCGTCCCTTCTACACGGTGATCTGTGGGGAGGAAATCGTGCGGCCGACGAGCGTGACGAACCAGTTATTTTCGACCCCGCCGTGTACTACGGTGACCGCGAAGCGGATGTCGCGATGACGCGGCTGTTTGGTGGCTTCGGAGCGGACTTCTATGGCGCCTACGAGGCTGCCTGGCCACTCGCCGCAGGCGCAGCAGTCCGCACCGATCTATACAACCTGTATCACGTATTGAATCATCTAAACCTGTTTGGCCGTGGGTATCTCAGTCAGGCGGTATCCCTGATCGACACCCTCCTGGCCGAAGTTTGACACGCGGGGAGCGTCGCGCCTATCTCGGTGAGCAGGGCTGGCCGGGCGACGTGCCAACCCTGCGCGTAGTCAACGCCGATTTCCGTGAGCGCCGTGAGCGCCGCCTCGTCTTCGACGCTTTCGGCAATCGTCTGGATGCTCATTACGCGGCCCACACGTTGGATAGCCTCTACCACCGCGCGATCCACCGGATCGCTGCTGACGTCGCGGACGAATGCGCCGTCGATTTTAAGGAAGTCGATCGGGAGCGCCTTGAGATACGAGAAGGAGGACATGCCGCTGCCGAAATCATCGAGCGCAATCGGCGAGCCGAGACCGCGCAGGCGTGTCATCAACTGTGACGCGCTCGCGAGGTTGCCGATGGCCGCAGTCTCGGTCAGCTCGAATCCGATCTGTGGGCCTGACAGGCCATGCTGACGTAAACATCCGCTGATGTAGTCAGCCAGGCTGGGGTCGCTCACCGAAACGCCCGAAAGATTGATCATACACACCGGCAACCAACGGCCCTGCGCGCGTAAGGCGGCAAGTTCGCGGCAGGCTTGTGCGATGACCCAGCGGTCCAGGCGTGGCATCAACCCGTATCTCTCGGCTGTGGGTATGAATGCCATCGGTGCGATCCACGTGCCATCACTTGCGGTCATCCGTAACAGCAACTCGAAGCGCTGCCCGGCTGACTGCCGGCCCGCAGTGCCGTGCGCCGCGATGGCCCTGATCTCCTGGGCGACCAACACGAAGCTATCATTGTCGAGCGCTGCGTTGATCCGCTCCACCCAGCGCATTTCTCCATGGCGCCGCTGCACCCGCTGGTCGTCGGGCCGATAGAGTTGCACCCGGTTGCGGCCGCTGTCCTTGGCCAGGTAGCACGCCTGATCCGCGGCGCTCAGGGCATCACTGACCACGGCGAGCGTCTCGTCGATCACCGCCACGCCGATACTGGAGTTGACGGCGAAGATCCTTCCTTCCCAATCGAAGCGCAGCTCCGCTATACGCCGGCGGATACTATCGGCCAGTGCCATGGCCTCTTCCCAGCGTAGGCCGCGCAGCAGGGCTCCAAACTCATCGCCGCCCAAACGGGCGAGCACATCGCCGGGCGGAAGCTGGTCATTGATGAGCCAGGCGACCTTGCGGATGAGGCCATCGCCGGCCGCGTGTCCGCAGGTGTCATTGATGACTTTGAATTGATCCAGATCCAGATAGAGCAGGGCGTAGTGGGTGCCGCGTGTGCGCTGATCCTCTATGGCCGCGTTCAACAGTGTTTCGAACTCGCGGCGGTTGGTCAGTCCCGTGAGTGGGTCGTGCGTCGCTTCGTATTCGAGGCGGGCAGCCAGCGCCCGTTCGCGCGTGATATCCCGCAGCACGAGGACGATGCCGATGGAGTGGCCGTTGTGATCTCGTATCGGTGCGGCCCGCTCATGAATGACAACCTGCGACCCGTCGCGCCTGTGCAGCACCACTCCGGCAGCGGGGCCCGAGAGCTCACCGCCGGCAAGGATGCTTTCGAGTCGCTCCAATACACTGCGGCTTTGCGATTCGGGATCCAAGCTCAGGACATCGTCGAGAGCCTGCTGTTGGGCTTGCTCGAGCGGCCACAACGTGAGCCGCTCGGCCGCCGCATTCATGTAGGTTATACGCCGATCGGAATTCGCGGAGATGACCGCATCAGCGATGGATCCCAGCGTTACATGCGAGCGCTCCTGTTCGAGGTAGACGAGCTCCTGGCTGGCCCGCAGAGCCGCGGCCATCCGGTCGCTGCGCCGCAGATGGCCACGCACGAGCGCGATCCCGAGAAACACGAGCGCAACACTGCACAGTGACAGCATGGTCAGCAGCAGGTTGGTCACCTTGCGCGATGCCGAGCCCAAGGCTGCAGAGAAGCCGTCCTCGAGGGGTGCCACCCGCACGTGCACCCGTTCGGCCGCGCCGAGCAGTGATTCAACATAGTCGCTGTCCGGGTGCGCCACAGAGATCTCGGCGTGCAATCGCTGGCCGATGTCCGACAGTTGCATGATCAGCGCATCACCGTTGCTCCAGTAGCGAATGGAGGGCGCCATGATCGGACTCGAGCGCGACAGCCGGAACAGCCGGATCATTCCGGGAATATCCGCGGGATCGTTGTGTCCGGCGAGCAGCCCGCGTGCCGCGAGCGCGAGGTCCGGATCCGCGCTCTGCAGCTGTAGCCGCGCCATCCGGTCCCCGAGTGGGACCGCGAGTTGGCTGCGAAAGAGCTGATAGTCCTTTTCGTCGCCGGTAATGGTGTATCTGCGTAAGTCGGCGATTGCCTGGCCTTCGGCTTTGGACCAGCGCCCTTCGCCGTTCACATAGGCGCGCAGGCTAGAAAGCGTCGCGATGCTCGCGACACTCAGCAACAGCATCAATGTCATGGTGAGCAGCATCGGCCATGCCATCGATGTAAGCGTTGATTGAGGAGCTCGCGCTAGCGACACTTGAAACAGACCGCGTCAAGGTGTGAACCCATACGGGATGATTTCACACGCGAGCCGCTTCGGCGACGTCGCGAAGCACCGAGTCAGGTGCAGCAATATGAAAACTGTGAACGCCTACTTGCGGCAGAGCAGCAAAATCTCTGCCGCCCGCTGTTGATTCAACAGAATCCCGTGCGCGGCGTGCGGCGGGCGCGGCATGGAGCGGTCAGTCAGTGCACGTTGACCAACGGCAATTCGACGAAACTTGCCTGGGTGCTGGTGTGATAGACACGTTGCACCGCTTTGTGATAATCGGCCGGTTGTGCCACCAGAATGTTCCTGACGAAGGTTTGCGGATTGCGGTCATAAAGCGGAAACCAGCTCGACTGCACCTGCACCATGATGCGGTGGCCCGGCAGGAACACATGGTTCGCGTCCGGCAGGTTGAAACGGTAGAGCAGCGGTTTGTTGGCCGCGAGTGGCCTGGGCGATTCCAGGCTTTCCCGATATCGTCCGCGGAAAATGTCAGCGGCGATCATCAATTGATAGCCGCCGAGCTCGGGTTGCGCGCCGACCTCATCGGGATAGACATCGATGAGCTTCACCACCCAGTCAGCATCCGTGCCACTGGTCGAGGCGATGAGATGGGCCACGGGTGTCCCGCTGATCTGCACTGGAGTGCTCAGAACATCGGACACGAACACGAGCACATCAGTGCGGCCCGATGCCTCGCGTTGATCGTCAACGAGCCACTGGCTCCACGTCATTCCCGAGTCATAACCGACCCCTTGAACGGGACGCGCACGGTACGGTACCGGTTTCGCCGGATCGGAAACATACTCATCGAATGCCGTGGCGGCCGCCGATGGTTGCGTGAAGCTGAGTTTCGAATCCGGAGCAAGATAGAGCGGCGTGGGCTTCGGGGCGCAGCCGGCTTCGCAGCCCGCGGGCCATGCAGCCAGCCGCCGCCAGTGATTGGTTCCGGTCTCGAAGGCCGTGACCGGTGCAACGTCGCGCGCGGGCATCGGTGCGGAGTCTTTGAGATACCGGTCCAGGAACGGTCTGAGGATCTCACGCTGAAAGTACAGGGATGTGTCTGAGCCGAACCGGATCGCGCCGAGCGAGCTGCCGTCCTCGATCTCCTGGCCATGATGCCAGGGCCCCATGACCAGAAACACCTTGTCGCCGCGGGTGTCTTTGGGTTTGATCGCCCGGTAAACGGCGAGCGCGCCGTAGATGTCCTCCTGGTCCCACAGACTGTGCACGAGCATCACCGGCACAGTCAGTGGCTGCTCTGCCAGGATGCGATCGACCGCCTGCTGGCGCCAGAATGCATCATAGGTGGGATGCTCGAGGATCTTGCGCCAGAAGCCGAGCTGCGTCAGACCGTGCTGCCGGGCGAGCTCCCCCGCGCTGCCGCTCTGCAGGTACATGTCGTAATCATCAAAGTGACTCGACCACCACTTCGCCTTGTTGTCGCGGGTTGCTTCCTGATCGTGTATGTAGGGAAGGTTCTGTTGGCGGAATGCGCCGTTGTGGAACCAGTCATCACCCATCCAACCATCGACCATGGGGTTCATTGGTACGGAGACCTTGAGCGCCGGGTGTGGATTGACGAGCGCCATCAGGGGCTCGAACCCGTCATAGGAGATTCCGAGAATGCCCACCTTGCCATTGCTCTGCGGCGTGTTCCCGACGAGCCACTCGATGGTGTCGTAACAGTCGGTCGCATCATCAACCGGCGTTGGATTCAACGGGCCGCGCAACGGGCGATTCATGACATAGTCGCCCTCCGAGGCGTATTTGCCCCGTATATCCTGGACCACGCGTATGTAGCCACCCTCCAGGATGACATTGAGCGCATTGTCATATCCCTGGAGCATTGGGCCGAGATGTGAGCTGCTTTTGTGGCGGGTCAGCTCGTCCGCTTCGTAGGGGGTGCGGGTCAGCAAAATCGGCGCCCGCTGTGCGCCTTTGGGGATCAGAATGACCGTGTGCAGCTTGACGCCGTCCCGCATCGGGATCATGGCTTCCCGGCGCTCGTAGTCGAAGCTCGTGGTCACCGGCTGGAAGGCAGAAGGAGTTTCGCTGGGGAATTCAGGGTAAAGCGGCGCAGGCGGTGGTGCATCCGCGGATGCCGCCAGGCCGGCATGCATGAGAAGCGTCGAAATGAGCCACGCGGACCGGCGCAAGCTGATTTTTCTCATGTTGAGACACATTATAGTAGCGTCCTCGGGTGTCAAGGTCCCGTACATGCAGACATTCCCGTGAGTGCACACCGCGCAATCGGATTTGGATTGGAGCGCCTGCCACGCATGGTTCGTGGCGAGGGCAGTTACCTGTTTGATGCCGAAGGACGGCGGTACCTGGATGGCTCCGGCGGACCGGCGGCTTTCTGCATCGGACATGCGAACCGGGAAGTGAACGCTGCCATCGCGGCGCAACTCGAGCGATTCGCCTGCGCCTACCGGTATCTGTTCACGACTGACGTCCTGGAGGAGCTTACGGGGCTCATCCTGCGCAAGTTCGGTCCTGACTTCGGCCATATCGTCTACTGCTGCAGCGGCTCGGAGGCCGTGGAGTCGGCGTTGAAAGTCGCTCTGCAGTTCTGGCTGGCGCGCGGCCTGCGCGCCAAACGTCATTTCATCGCTCGCGAGAGGTCGTACCACGGCAACACGTTGGGTGCGCTTTCGGTGTCCGGCTTTGCCGAGCGCCGCCTGCCGTTCGAGGGCAGCCTGCTCGATGTTGCATTCGTGTCAGCCGCGAATGCATATCGGCCCGCGGGTGGGGTTGCGCCAGCGGAACTGGCCGCCACTCTTGCGGCCGAGCTCGAGGAGTGTATTCGGCGGATCGGTCCCGAGCGCGTGGCTGGATTCATCTTCGAGCCCGTTGTCGGCGCCGCCGGGGGCGTCGTTCCTGCGCCGCCCGGCTATGCCGAAGCCGTGAGAGCCGTCTGTGATCGCTACGATGTCCTTCTGATCGCGGACGAGGTGATGTGTGGGGCAGGGCGGTGTGGCACGTGGCGCGCCCTTGACCATGAGAATGTCAGGGCCGACATCACTACGGTGGCGAAGGGCCTGGCGGGTGGCTACATTCCCCTCGGCGCAACCATTTTCTCCAACGCCATCGGTAGTGCCATTCTGGCGGCCGACGGCACGATCCTGACAGGCCACACATACTCAGGGCATACCGCGGCGTGTGCTGCTGGACTTGCGGTTCAGCGCATCATCGAGCGCGATAGGCTCCTCGAGCGGGTCGCCGCTGCCGGCCCCGGTTTGAAGTCAGCATTGCAGTCGGCCCTCGAGCGTTTCGACGAAGTCGGTGATGTGCGCGGGCGCGGCTACTTCCTGGGCATTGAGCTCGTGCGTGACCGGATAACCAAGCAACCGTTTCCGCGGCAGCGCGCCATCAGCCATGAAATCGGCAGGTGCGCATTCGAGCACGGCCTGATCTGCTATCCCTGCGCCGGCAATGTCGGTGATGGCACGGGGGACACGATCATCATCGCGCCCCCGTTCAATGCAACTGATGCACAGCTTGCCGAGCTCGTTGACAAGCTGGCGAAATCGGTCGGGCAGGTGTTGCGGCCCTGAGCCGCGCGCACCCGCCCGACGGTGCGCGCTATCCCGCCCCGGCATCAGCTTGGCTTGGTGAGCGGTGTCAACGTCAGCTCGACGCGCCGATTTGCCTGTTTGCCTTCCGCGGTATCGTTGGTCGCAACGGGATGAGTCTCACCCGCACCCACCGTAATGACGCGGTCGCTGCGCAGTCCCTGGCTCTCCAGGTACTGGGCAACCGAATTCGCGCGGCGTTCGGACAATTTCTGGTTGTACTCGGCCGCACCCGTGCTGTCGGTGTGGCCGGCCACCTCGACCAATGTCTTCTCGTACTGTTTGAGCACGAGGTTCACTGAGTTGAGCACATTGTAGAAGCTCGGATTGAGCTCCGCGCTGTCGCTTGCGAAGGTGATGTTACCGGGCATGTTGAGCGTGATGTTGTCACCCATGCGCGTCACACTCACGCCGGTGCCAGCCAGCTGGCTGCGCAGCTTGGCTTCCTGCCGGTCCATATAATTACCGACCGCGCCACCTGCGAGCGCGCCGATTCCCGCGCCGATGAGCGCATTCTTGCGATGCGCGGCTGCGTTGCCCCCGGTCAGGAGCCCTGCCACGGCGCCCACGGCCGCGCCGATGCCAGCGCCTTTGGTCGTATCGCTGACTTTTTTGTCACCGGAGTAGGGGTCATAGGTATAGCACCCCGCCAGCGTGCTGAGTACGACACCCGCAATAATTGCGCGCACATAGTTCCGATTCATCCCTAACCTCGATTCTGCTGCAACGAAACCACCGATTATACCCACCCGACGCTTCAGGAGCGTGAGCGTCGTCGCTGTACGACAGCTGCCGCGAGTCTCTCCAGGAGGGGTACGGAGCTCTCCCAGCCGATGCAGCCGTCCGTTATGCTTTGACCGTAGACGAGGGGCCGTCCGGGGACGAGGTCCTGCCGGCCCGCCACGAGGTGACTTTCCAACATAACTCCGCCGATGCGGCCATCCCCAGCCTCGAGCTGTTGGGCGATTGACTCGATGACGCGCGCCTGGTTCTCAGGTTGCTTGCCGCTGTTACCGTGACTGCAATCGATCATGATGCAGGTCGAGACGCCGGCTGTGGCCATGACATCCCAGGCGCCGGCGATGCTCGCGGCATCGTAGTTGGGGGCGCGGCCCCCGCGCAGGATGACGTGACAGTCGGAGTTGCCCGTGGTGGTCGCAATTGCGGAGCGGCCCTGTTTGGTTACCGCCAGGAAATGATGCGGCTGCGCGGCCGCCTGCACCGCATCCACGGCGATCTTCACGTTGCCGTCGGTACCGTTCTTGAACCCCACCGGACAGGAAAGACCCGAGGCGAGCTCCCGATGCACCTGGCTTTCAGTCGTGCGCGCGCCGATGGCACCCCAGGCTACGACGTCGGCGATGTACTGAGGCGTTATCATGTCGAGAAACTCACAGCCCGCGGGCAGGCCGAGCTGGTTGATGTCCAGGAGGAGGTGGCGGGCCTTCTGCAGTCCCCGGTTGATGTCGAAGCTGCCATCCAGCCCGGGATCGTTGATCAGGCCTTTCCAGCCCACCGTCGTGCGCGGCTTCTCGAAGTACACGCGCATGATGATCTCGAGAGTGTCGGCCAGGCGCTCGTGTTGGGACACGAGCCGGTTCGCATATTCCATCGCGGAATCCACATCGTGAATCGAGCAGGGCCCGATCACCACCGCGAGACGGTCATCCTGACCGTGAAGAATTCGATGCAGACGCGCGCGGGCCGCGGTGACAGTTGAGCTCGAGCGGCTGGTGTGCGGGTGCCCGCGCGTGAGCTCCTCGGGCGTGAGCAGCTCCCGTATTTCGCGAATGCGCAGGTCATCGGTACGATTGTTCACTTGTGATTCTTCCGTTTGTCAGGAGCCTGTCAGACAGGCTCCGGGGGCCACTGGCGAAAAAAAACCGCCAGTCGTGGCGGTTTTGGGGGATTTCTCTTGATTCGCAGATTCAGCTCAAGTCAGTCCGCCTACCGCCACAGGAAGTGGGTAATAAAAGTACGCAAAACGATAGCTGCGGTTGACTGGCGACATGGTCACTAAATAGCACAATCCCGCCGCCGGACACAACCGTGTTGGCTCGCCCATGGGTACGAAGGTTGCTGCAGGTGAGACGGAAGATCTCACATGCCGCGAAAGGGTACGCATGATGGCTGAAGCCGCGCACCGGGTGCTCCTCGAGCAGCGCGCCGCGGACAAAATCGAATCGGGCGACCTTCCCGAGCCGCGCGGTGACATCACGCGTGCCGGCGCCGGCTCCGGAATGGCCTGTGCCCTGTGCGCCGCGCGGATCGAAAAGTCGAAGATCGAATACGAAGTCGAGTGGTGTAGAGGCGGAGCGGCGCGTGTATTGAGATTCCATCTGGACTGTTTCCAGGCGTGGGTCGCGAATCGCCGCCCGGCTGAGTGTCAGCGGCCGCTCAACGTCGATCGCAACTGAATCCCGTCGTGCTCACTCAAGAGCGCCGCAACCCAATCGACGAATACGCGGATCCTGCCTGACAGATGGCGATGCTGCGGATACACGACATACAGAGGTGAAGGTTCCGGGAACCAGTCGCCAAGCACCAGGTCGAGACTGCCGCGCTCCATCGACTCCTTGAGCACGAACGCTGGAATCTGTGCGATCCCGAGGCCGGCCTCGGCTGCGGCCACGTAGCTGTTCTCATCCTCCAGCGCGATGTGGCCCTGCAATGAAGTCTGGACGCGGGTTGCGCCTTTGGAGAATACCCAGTCGAGCAGCTTGCCCGTGCGCGGTGAGAAGTGGTTGATACAGCGGTGCCGTACCAGTTCGTCCGGGTGTTTGGGCCGGCCATATTTCGCGATGTAGGCGGGGGCCGCGCAGGTGGCGAAGTAGAGGAAGCCGACGCGGCGCGCCACGAAGTTGGATTCCTCGATTTCGCCACTCCAGACCGCGCAATCGATTCCCTCCTCGATGAGATCGGCACGGCGCTCACTGCTGGCGAGTGCAAGCTCGATGTCCGGATAGCGCGCAAAGAATTGGGGCAGTGCCGGCACAAACACGGATCGCGCCATCAAAGTGGGCACATCGACGCGCAAGCGGCCACGTGGAGTTGTGTGTTGTTTACCGAGCGACTCTTCAGTTTCGCGCACCATACCCAGGATCGCCACACAACGCTCATAGTACGCAGCGCCATCCGGGGTAACGCTCACACGCCGGGTCGTGCGATTCAGCAGCCTTACCCCAAGTGTCATCTCGAGCTTCTGGATCAGGGTCGTTGCCGTAGCTTTGGGCACGCCCAGGCTATCGGCGGCACGGGTGACCCCGCCGGTTTCGACGATGCGCGCAAAAATTGCCATTGCCTGCAGCTTGTCCATGCATTGTTCAGTATTGTGAATAGTGAGTTTATATTGTGCTCTTTTTGGTGGTGTATTTGAATAATAGACTGCGGCAGTCCGTGAATAACCCCTAGGATCCCCATGAGCAATGCAATCCAGAAAGTGACTGATGCGACCTTCCAGGCCGAGGTTCTGAACTCACCACTACCCGTCCTCGTGGACTACTGGGCCGAGTGGTGCGGCCCCTGCAAAATGATCGCCCCCATGCTCGATGAATCGGCGGCGAGCTACTCCGGGCAGCTGACCGTGGCCAAGCTCAATATTGATGAGAATCTGAAGACGCCGAGCGACTATCACGTGCGTGGCATCCCGACACTGATGCTGTTCAAGAACGGCCAGCCAGTAGCCACGAAGGTCGGTGCGGTGAGCCGGTCGCAACTCACGGCGTTCATCGAAGATAACCTGTAGCCACAAGCCGGCCCTCCATAACCGGCCGCAATTCACATAAGGGGGTGGGCATGGCTGCTAAGGTGCCCACTCCTGACCGCCGCAGCGGACGCCCACAACCGGAGCGCAGCGGAGGGAATCCCGAGAAGCGCCTGCGGCGCACGGGGGACAACCGGTCATTGGGACAGACTGAAGGTGTTGGAGCGACCGTTTCCGCGCAGCACGAGACTTTCCGGCCTGTACGCCGCTCTGGCGACCGCAGGCTTCTACTTCGTTGCCGACAACCTGCTGAATAAGATCGCCCTCGCCGAAGGTGGCTGGCAGATCTTCTGGCCGCTCAACGGGGTCACCATCGCCCTGCTGATCATGCGGCCCGGTACCGCCTGGCCGCTGCTGCTGGCTGCGGTGGCGCTCGGTACCGGCGCCGGCGAATATGTGGATAACAATCCGCTCGATTCCACCATCGTGCAGCGCTCCCTGTCGCTCCTCGAAGTCGCGCTGAGCGCCTGCATGCTGCCGCGGTTCAGCAACCTGGAGAGCTGGCTACGCTCGCCGGGCCTGTATCCGCGCTTTGCCGCCGCAGTGCTCGTCGGCCCAGTGCTCTCCGGTTTGCTGGCGGCCGCGTACTTTCACTCGGTAGAGGGCCAACCGTTCGTTGCGGCCTTCAACTCCTGGGCGACTGCGGACGCGATGGGAATTGCCGCGGTGCTACCTCTGGTCCTGGCCTTACGCTCGACGCAGCTCGGCACTTTGTGCGGCTCGAATAGATGGCTGATCAATGTCGGTACGCTTGCGGTGGCAATTGCCGTCATGACGGTCATTTTCGCCACGAGCCAGTATCCGCTGATCTTCGTGCTCTACCCACTTCTCATGTTGGTGGACTGGTTGCTTGGGTTGCTCGGCTCGTCCCTCGCACTGTGCTGCGCGTGTGTCATGGCGGTCTTTCTGACTCAGCATGGCTACGGTCCATTCGCCAACACGGCGGCGTTGGGAGTTTCACGCGACCTGGCCGTTCAAATCTATCTGGGTTTTCATCTGATCGGATTTCTGCCGATCTCGATTCTGTTCCTGGAGCAGCGGCGGATGGACAAGGAGCTGCGCGAGGCACTGGCCCGCACAGCCGTGCTCGCATCGATCGATGGTCTCACCAATGTTGCCAATCGCCGTACGCTGGACGGCCATCTCGAGGAGCAATGGCGCCTGGCCACCCACGCGCAGACGTCGCTGGCGCTGTTGATGGTCGATGCGGATCATTTCAAGGAGTTCAACGATCGGTTCGGTCACCAGGCTGGAGATGAGTGTCTGCGCTCGATTGCGATGACACTGCGTGCTCTCGTCACGCGTCCCGGCGATGTGGTGGCGCGATTCGGCGGCGAGGAATTTGCGATCCTCCTGCCCGGCACGCCGCTCGAGGGCGCCCAACATGTGGCCGAGGCGATCCGTGCGACTATTTCCGGTCTGCCCATTGCGCATCCGCAGGCAGCGCAACCGCTCGACGATACATCCGCTTCCGGGGCGCGGCACGTCACTGTGTCGATCGGCTGCGCCGCGCTCGTTCCGCGGGCCGGCATGCAGTTCCATCACTTGGTGGAGTTGGCGGACCAGGCGTTGTATCTGGCCAAGCGCAGCGGACGCAACCGGGTCTGCGTTGCCGACTCGGGTGCTGAAAGATGGGGCCCGGGCGCGGCCGCCAGGAAGCTGCGGGCGCGTATCGAGGGGATCCGGCTGCAGCGGCAGTGCCGTGGCTTACGTCACCGTTGACGCACGCGTCACCGTTGGCGCAGCGCGCGCCGGACGATCGTCGAGGCGGACTGAAAACTCTCTTCCGCGTAACACACCCGATCCCGGCCGGAGTTCTTCGCCTTGTAGAGGGCTACGTCGGCCCGCGCAAGAATCTCGTCCAGCGAGAGGGAACCTTGGCCACCCGTGGCCAGACCTGCACTGATACTCACTCGCATGTCCCATTCCGCGAGGTCGATCTGTCCCACTTTCTGGCGTATGAAGTTGAGCATTTCCATGGCCGTGTCGAGTGTCGTGTTGGGTAACACGAGCAGGAACTCCTCGCCGCCCCAGCGCCCGAGAGTGTCTGTGATGCGTATCGACGCCGTGGCGATCGAGGCAAATTCCTTGAGGACCCGGTCCCCCGTTGCATGACCGCAAAGGTCATTGAGTGCCTTGAAGTGGTCGAGGTCTATCAGCGCAACACTGACCGGCTGCTGTGTCGCATGGGCCGCGGCGAGCGCCTCCGTGGCCACTGCCGCCATTCTGCCCCGGTTCGGCAGCCCGGTAAGGCTGTCCCGGGTTGCGAGCCGGACGAGCTGCTTGCGATAACGCAGATTTGCGATCAGCAAGTATGTCAACAGGGCGATGACGATTCCGCTCGCCGTGGTTGCCGTGACGACCCAGCGCAGCTGAGTTCTTTGCCGCTCCGCGCGCTCGCCCGCCAGCTCGAGTTGGTGTTGCAATGAGTCATTGCGCTCAATCTCGCGATCGGTCTCGAAGCGTGCACGCAACGCCGCCACTTGTTGTGCGCGCTCGGCATCTACACTGGTGATATAGCGCCGCATGTATTCGTCGAGGTCGCGGTACGCATCGCTGTACTTGTGGAGTGCCGCGTTTGCTTGCGCACGAACGCGGTATACCCGAGGTAGTTGGCGAGGCTGCACATCGGCGGCGCCTTTGTTGAGCACGTCGTTCAGTGAGGCCAGCGCTCTGTCGGCGTGACCCTCGGCCAGGTCAACGCGCGCGAGCAAGGTCTGAGCCTCTCTTATGACGTCGGTTGACTGGGAGTCTGTGAAGATACGCAAGGCACTCTCACAAGCAGCGCGCGCCGCACCGGGTTGACCGAGCGCGAGACGATCATCACATGTGGCGAGGTCGGCAAATCCGATTCCCTGCTGATCGGCGAGCTCCACACTGAGCTTGCGTGCCTGCCCGGTCTCCTCGATCGCTGCCTTGTAATCGTGCATGTCGCTGAGGATCTGACCTCGCAGGTAACGCGCTACGGACAGGCTCAACGTTGCGTGGTGGCGCTGCTCCCAGTCGATCGATTCCTGGTTGAGCGCCAGCGCCTGCGCGAAATCGCCCACCGCACGCATCACCGGAGAGAGGGTGGAAGCCGCCTCTACCCGGGGTGCGGCGTCCGCCAGCGTCAGACTGGCCCGATAAGCCTGGGTAAGAGTGAGGAGAGCCAAGTCCGCCCGGCCACGCCGGTATTGCAGGCGGCCCAGGGTAATTTGCAGGCACACGGCCGCGCGTGAGCCGCGCGGCTGCGTGCTTCGCGCTGTGTCGATGGCAGTGATTGCGCTATCAATCCCAGCGGAATCGTAGATATTCTCTGCGTGAGCCATCCGCAGTATGAGATGTGTCAGATCGGTTGGCTCCGGGGCCAACTGGAGTCCCGTCATAGCAGCTGAGCGTGCGTCCGCATCCAGCTCGAGCAGACCGTAGGCCTGGGCGGCCACGGCATATAGAGCCGCAATATGGCGTTTGTCCCTGGTGGCTGACTTCTGCGCATCTGCGAGCGCCGTTCGGATCGCCTCCAGGGCTTTCTTTGGATCCTGAACGCTCAATGCCTCCAGCGAGCGTATTTCAGGGTAAGGCGACTCGAGGCAGTTGGCGTGCGCGGCGTCTACAAAAAACGCCAGCAAAACAGTCAGCAACACAGCGAACGCCGGCAGGCGCGATGCCCTGGGCCCGGGGCCGGTGGTGTTGTTGGCGGGAGTCATGACCGGATTGAACTTACTGTGGTTCCAGACTCCGGGCGCGAGCTGAATTCACGTTTTTGGGCTCTGCAGCGGACCGGGTTCCCATGCCTGGCATGGGGCGTTTGGAAGCGCGGGGGAAGCGCGCCGCCGGTCGCTTGCGCGCGTTGCAGGGGGGTGCCGTATTGCTGCGCTACAGCATCGGGCGCGGCCTCACCCAGGGTCCGGGCTCAGTGACTCCCGGGCGCGGGTATCAGGGTGGGCTGCGGCCGCTTCGGGCGGTCATCGAAAAGGGGGCCGAGCTTGCCGCGTTGCATTGGATGCGGCTCCCAGGGATTCAGTAGCAGTACCTGCGACTCATCAACCACGGCGGAGACGGTCGGCACGCTCAGAATGCGCATCGCCAGCCACCACATGGGGCGCACTATGCCGTGCCACATGTCCTGCTGCTCGATGTATTTTGCGATGGCAACGCCATTGGCGCTCAGGGTCGGTCCGATGAAATAGAAGTGATCTATGGGGTCGGATACCGTCGTCGGATCCCGGGTGACCCCAAAAAGAAGGCAACCGCCCCCCGTCACGGCCAGGATCGGATAACGCTCGCCATGATGAATCCAGGCGCCCCGGGAATAGGTGGCAATCAACCCATGCTCGAGCGGGTTCCCCAGCGTGCCTCCCGAAACCCGAAAGTCTGTCAGCTCGAATGACGCTGCTGGTGTTGCGGCCGGCTTGTAGTAAAAACTCAGCTTGAGCATTGAGTATGGGGGTCCGAACAGTCCCAACTGAGGCAGCAAGGGCCGTGCCCGGCAATCCACCGGCTCATGACACGCAATTCACGACGTGTTGCAACGAATTGCGCCGCTCGCACTGCTGGTGGGTCAGGGGCCGGTGAAAATTGAGCGGTGCGTAGAACGCGAAGCTGACCAGCACAAGCGCCGTCATGCCACCCAACGCCGGTGTTTGCCACTTCCGGCCGGCCGGCCATCGCTGCAGCGCTTCCCGATACACGAGCGGCAGCAGCGTGAAAGCGAGCAGCAGGCCGATGAAATAATGATACAGGTACATGACACGGTAGGTGCCCAGGTACCAGTGCAGTGCCATGAAGGCCAAGTACTCGATCAAGAGCATCCCGAGCAAGGCCCGGTATATGCCGGACCGGCGCGTGGGGTCAGCCAATTCATCGGGCCGACGCCGCTGCGTAATCAGGAGCGTCAGCGCGGCGAATGGCGCGATGAGGGCCAGCATCCAACTGACGGGATTGCCGACCAGCTGAACGTACGCGGTCCGCTTGCCGTCCGAATCCCAACGATAGTTGATCGTCCCGCGTTCCAACGGCCATTGCAGCGGACTGGAGGAGTTTGGGTCGGTACGGGGAGTGCCTTCGAAGTCAGCGGCCATGAACCGGCGGTAATCGTTGGCAGCGCTGATAATTACACTTGCCGACAGTGGGCGCGTGCCTTGCAGGTATTCCCGATATTCCGGTGACAGGAATTGCTGATCCTTCTGTCCCGCGGCGCTCGTTGTATCGACGTAGTTGGCGCTGATCCGCACATGTATCGCGAACACCGCAATCAGTACGCCGACGCAACTCACCGCCATGACGCCGAGGTCCCGGGCTGCGATCAGCACCACGCGCCGTTTTGGTGCGTTTGTCCAGCTCATGCCCACGCGGCGTACGACTAACATCAGGCCGAGAAGCAGCAGTACGCTGGCATTCAACTTCACCATCATGGCGAGCCCGCAGGCGGCGCCCAGGCCCGCATCCAGAGCAGGCGAGCTGCGCTGCTGCCGCTTCGCGGCGCTCACGAAACACAGCAGTGCAACCGCCGTGAAGGCGATCTGGAAAGCGTCGAGCTGTGCCGCTCGAAATTGCGTGATGAAGGCGTTCTCGAACGTGAACAGATTGCTGAAAACCAGTGCCGTGAATGTGGACTGGGTAATGGCGTACATCAGCGCGAAGAACACCATCGCGCCAAGGACAGCGAACAGTGCCGAGGCCGCGCGGACTCCCGCGAAGGAGAAACCCTGCGGTATGATCCGGCCGTCAGCGTGTTTGTCGCGTGCGAGCGGCCGGGTGTCGATGCTTCTGTTCGGATTCAACAGCGCATCGCCGGCCGCGATGAGCATCAGCCCGAGCGGCGGGTGACTGGCGAACTGTGCCACGCCCTCGGCATAGCGCTCGGTCGAAGTCAGGTAATAGGACTCATCCCAGATTGCGCCCCGAGGCTCGGCCAGGCCAGTGAGGAAGTTGACGGATGCCAGCAACGCGACCAGGCCCAGGGCGCACCAGTAGCTTCCATTGCTTGGCATCCGCATGTTGATACGCCCTGCGGTGGCAAACGCGGGCTCAGGCTCCGACTCCGATGAGGATCGTGCCAGTGTAGCCCGCCGAAACGCTGCCGGCCAGCGGGCCGGCCAACACGTGACACCTTACCCTCGTGGCGTGCGCTGGACAGCACACCGGGCGTAGACTGCGTGGGTGTCATTGGCCCACCAATCGACTGACGCGCGGCGCCTGATACGGGGCATCGGCCCGTGGGCGCTGACCGCCTTCGCGCTCAATCTGACGGTCGGCGCCGGAATCCTGGGGTTGCCGGCACGGCTGCAGGCCCTCGTTGGCAACTACAGCATCGTTGTCATCGGGATCTGTGGCCTGGTGATAATGCTCATTGCGTTGTGTTTCGCCGAGATCGGCAGCCGCTTCGACCGTACCGGCGGTCCCCAGCTATATGCCTCGATCGCATTTGGCCCTGGGGTCGGGTTCGCAGTCGGCTGGCTTCTGTGGCTTTCGAGACTGGGCACATGCGCCGCAGTCTCCAATCTGTTGATCGATTACGGAACGATACTGGTGCCGCGGCTCGCACAGCCCGTTGCCCGCGTGGGCATCATCAGCATGCTGGTCCTCGTGTACACCTGGATCAACATGCGCGGCATACGGCAAACGGCAGCAGTCAGCATTGCGTTCACCGTAGCCAAGCTGGTCCCGCTGATTACGTTTGCGATCGTTGGTATGTTCTACATCGACCCGCAGCTCATACAGTTTGGCCCGCTGCCGCCTATAACAAACGCGTCAAACGCCATCCTTCTTGCAGGCTTCGCCTACTTTGGCTTCGATGCCACCACGGTCCTGGCGGGGGAGGTGCGCGCCGCGCCGCGCTCGGTTCCTTTCGCAATCGTGCTGTCAGTATGCACCGTCATCTTGTTGTACTCGCTCATACAGATGGTTTGTGTGGGTACGTTGCCGAACCTCGCGGCTGCGGAGCGCCCGCTGGCAGACGCAGCGGCAGTCATGGTGGGCCCAGGGGCCTCAGTTGCAGTTGCCCTGACGGCGGTTGTTGCCTGTGCCGGTGTGTTTGGTGCTTCAATGACCCCGGGGACCCGCCTGCTGTTTGCGATGGCCGAGCAACGACAGCTACCCGCAGTGCTCGCGCATCTCCACGCGCGTTTCAGCACACCCGGCGCAGCAATACTCGTGACGGCTGTTGCTGCGTGGATTCTCGCGGTGTCCGGCTCCTTTATCTACCTGGTTAAGGTGACACTGATTGCGAGAGTGTCCGTATACGCGATTACGTGCGTGACACTGCCGAATTTCCGGCGCCGGACAGATCTGGCGGCGGCCGCATTCAAGGTGCCTGCAGGGCCGATCGTGGCATACGGCTGTGCGATCCTGTGTCTGCTGTGTCTCGCGAACAGTTCGATGCGCGAGCTGCTCGATGTAGCGCTCGCGGCGCTGCTCGGCCTCACGCTCTTTGGCTTCACACGCTTCGCACATCGAGCGCCCATTGCGCCTATCACTTGACTGGGGAGACGATCACAATGCCTTTACTGAGTTTCGGCCAACCCGCCCAGGGCGTCATGCAGATGTCTTATGTGGTCAAGGACATTCGCCAGGGAATTCGGGACTGGATTGACAAGTTGCGGGTGGGACCCTGGTTTCTGCTCGAGCATTTCACGGGCGAACGGCCGGTCTACCGGGGCCGGCAGTCCACGGCAGACGTGGCGATCGCGATGAGCTTTGCCGGTCACATGAACATCGAGCTCATCCAGCCAAATGACACCAACCCGTCGGTGTACAAAGAGTCAATCGATCGGCAGGGCTACGGATTTCACCACTGGGGCGTCGCGAGCGCGGACGTCGATGCGGACATCAAGCGCTACGAGGCAATGGGGATGGAGCTTGCCTTTCGAGCGGGCGTACCGACGGGCGGGGACGTAGCCTACATGGACACGCACGGTGCGATGCCCGGCTTCGTGGAGGTGATTGCCGCCAATCCGTTGATGGAGCGTGTGTTCAGTGGGTTTTACGGCGCTGCGCTGAGTTGGGATGGTTCCGATCCGATTAGGCCGTTCGCATAGCGGATCAAATGCCTGCTGCCCCAGGCAGGATTTCGATTTCCACGTGCCGCTGTCCCAACAAAGGATGTGTCGCCGTGATTCGCGCGATACCGGCGCGTTCCTGAGCGCGTATCCAGACGGCTCCCACACCCCCAACGAGCACAAACGGATTGTCACCGATCAAGTCGGCGGGGCCGGCCAGCTCCAACCGGACGGCGTCGTTCGCATACGGCCGGACGTTCCCAAACTCATCAGTGACCCGGAGTACTACGCGGGTGCAGTCGGCCCCGTCCGCGATCAGGCGGGTGTCATCCGGCAGCAGGGCGAAATCCTGATCGAGGCCCCGGCCTGAATAGTTCTTGACGATCACCTGCCGGCCGGCGATGTAACCCTCGATCCGCAGGTCACCCCACTTATCCAGGCTATCCCCCAGATCGAATACAAAGGGCGCATGAGATAAGTGCGGGAACTGCGCGCGGTCCGGCTGGCCCTCCAGAAGCAATTTGCCGGCCACGTACAGCTTCAGCTGCTCGCAGTTCGAGCAAACCACCAGCTTGGACAGTCCGCCCGCTTCATCGCTCGGAGCCCAATGGATCGCGGGCTCCACGACCACCTCTTCGGCCGGATCGCATTGCGAACGGTAGAAGCCGGCGGCCGTCTTGGGTTCGCGGAAGATATCCGCCACGCCGTGGTAGCAGATCCGGTCGCCAGAGCCGAAATCCGGGTGGGTGTTGTAGTCGAACGCGCACCAGGCGATGCCACCGGCGTACTGCGGATTGGAGGCGAGCTGGTCGTGTACCCTCGCGTGGCGCAGCGTGTGCTCCATGAGACGGTCGGCGTTGTCGATGCTCTTCGTGTTGTAGGTGTGGCCGATGAATTCGGTATTCAGATAACACGCATGATTGGGCGCTTTGAGCGGGTACCCGAAGTCGTTCATGGTAAAGACGTCTTCGAGAAGCTCCGAGTCCTGAAAGGCCCGGATGCCGCCTGTCTGGCGCGTTGGGTCGAGCTGATGGGCCACCGCGTTGGTACGTGTATAGAAGTCGTGGTCGTCGCTCGACTCATTGATGCGGACGCCCCAGAGAATGACGGCGGGATGATTCCAGTCGCGACGGATCATGCGGCGGACGTTATCGACAGCCAGATCCTTCCATGCCGCATCCCCTATATGTTGCCAGCCGGGGATCTCTTCGAGCACGAGCAGGCCGAGCTCATCACAGGCATCCAGGAAATGCCGCGATTGCGGATAGTGCGAGGTACGGACTATGTTGCACTTCAGGCGTTGGCGCAGAATCTGCGCATCGCGGCGCTGTACGCGCCAGGGCATTGCGGCGCCGGCAAATGGAAAGGTCTGATGACGGTTGAGTCCGCGAAGCTTCACGACCTTGCCATTGAGCTCAAAGCCGTGAGCTGTGAAGCGCGCGCTGCGAAAGCCAAAGCGGCGCTCGTCCTGATCGATGACCTGTGTTTCGTGCAACAGGCGTACGCGAACGTTGTACAGGTTAGGATGCTGCAGATCCCACAGTTTCACGGCGGACAGGCGGTCGAATCGGATTGTGTGAGACGTGGCAGGGCCGGGAATCCGTAGCGAAGCCCGCGCAACGACGTGTTCAGCGTCGCGAAGTTCCGCTTCCAGATGCATCGACCCCTGGACGGGCTCGAGATGCTGGAGGAAGCAGTCCACCTCCAGCGCCGGACGGGACGACAGCACATCGACGGGTCGTACGAATATGTTCTCCAGGAAGCTTGCGGCCACGATGCGCAAGGACACCTCGCGGTAGATACCGCCGAAGGTCAGATAGTCCACCTGATCACCAAAAGGAGGAATGTCCTGCCGCTCGGTGGAGTCAACTTCCACCACGAGTACATTTTCGCCCGCAAAATCGACATGCGGTGTCAGATCAAATGAGAAAGGCGTGAATCCGCCCCGGTACTCGCCGAGCCGCACGCCATTGAGCCACACGATCGATGCGGCCATCACGCCTTCGAAGTCAACGAAGACATGTTGGCCGCGGGCTTGCGGCGGAAGCCTGAAGCGCCGCCGATAGACCGATACGAACTGATAGCTCTTTTCATCGAAGCTGCGCCACGGCAGCCTGACATTCGTATGCGGAATGACAACGCGTTCGAATGCAGAGTCGTCGAAGTCCCTGTCCTGTGCCCCTTCTACACGCGTTCTGCTGTAGCGCCAGCTACGGTTCAACGGTAATACCCGGCGGCTTTCGGCTGGGGAGTCCGTAGTCACGCGGGCTGCCGCACCATGAGCGACGGTGGCCGCAGCCACCAGCGTGCCCGTCGTCTTGAGGAACTTACGTCGATTCATAGTAGCTTTAGCAATGCGTGCACATCGGATGGAAGAGGTCGTGCAAGAGAGCCTCCGTTGGCTCCCATTCCCCGATCGCAGGGTGGATCAGGAAGGCCTTGCGGGCGCTGAGCGTAGAGCCTCCGCAGGCCGCCTCGATGGTGGCCCGCTCGTAGGCCTTGATTGACTGTACGAGGCCCAGTACCGCATCGGGGAGCGGATCGATGGAATGTGGCGTGATGGAGTTGTCCGAAATCCGGCATGCGGTTTCGACAACATCGTCCGCCGGGAGGTCCGGTACGGCGCCGGCGTTGCGGGTGTTGACGACGATATCTGCCGGGCGCGCGCCGGTCAGGGCGGTCATCACATCAAGTGCGATCCGGTGATAGCCACTGGCAACCCGGAACGGCTCTCCGTCGTAAGGCGTCTCGTCCAGTGCCGAGCCCCCCGCGGCCTCGAGTTTCATGTATGAGCCGGAGCGCCGGTTCAGGTACGCCACGTAGGCGGCAATCGCACCATCCCGGTCGCCTGAGCCCAGGCGGCTCGCGAGCGTCTCCATCAGCGCCGTGTTGAGCCGTTCGACTTCTGCGCCGCGGCTCGACCCCTGGCACCGCTGGTTCTCCAATGCGCGTCGGCGCGAGTAATAGAAGAACAGGTACTCGGTCGGAATCAGCCGTAAGGCGCGGATCATGTCGAAATCAAACAACGGCGCCGAATAGAGTTGACCGAGCACGGCGTCATCGTTCAGAACCCGATCGGTCACGTCAGCGCCGCGTAAGCGGATCCGCCTGACCCAACCCAGATGGTTCAGACCCGCGTAGTCACACGACACTTCGTTTGGCTGGGCCCCGAGGGCGTGGGCTATCCGGTGGAACAGCTCCGTCGGCGTGTCACAGATGCCCACGACCCGTGCACCCGTTTGGCTCATGATCGCCTGGGTGATCAGACCTGCCGGGTTGGTGAAGTTGACGATCCAGCCGTCCGGGCTCAACTCCTTGACGAGCCGGGCATGCTCCATGGCCACGGGAATCGTGCGTAGAGCCATGGCCGCGCCGGCCGGGCCGGTAGTCTCCTGCCCGGGATAGCCGTGTTTGATCGCCGCCAGCTCATCGGCCGCGCGTGCGGCGATACCACCGACCCGCACGCTGTTCAGCACGAAATCCGCTCCCTCGACCGCATCCTCGATCGATGTTGCTTCGCGCACCCGTAACTCACCTTCTTCCCGCGCCACGATTGAACGTCCGAGCTCGGCCATGATGCGCAAACGGTGTGCATCGGGATCGAACAGCACCATCTCACGGCAGCTCAGCAGGTCAGCCGCCTCGTTGACTCCGAAAACCAACAGAGGGGTGCGCACGCCGCCGCCCCCGATGAGTGCAATCTTACGATCCATAGGTCTGCTCATAAATGCTCCAGAGCTCTTCACGATTGGGGAGTCCACCCAGGGCCCCGGGTACTCGGGTGGAGAGGGCACCACAAATGCAGGCGCGGCGCAGACGCTCCTCCTGTTTTGAACCATCCAGAAGCGCGTCGATGAAACCTGCATCGAACGCATCGCCGCTGCCGGTAGAATCGACGGCAACTACTTCGGGCGGCCTGACTGAGACAGAAAAGTCGTGGAGGGCGCACATGGCTCCCTGCGCACCCAGTTTGAGAACGGCGGCGCGCATGCGCAGCTTCCGCGCGAAGGCGAAGTAGTCGGCGGGTGTGTGGCCACCGCTCAGCAGGGCGGCCTCTTTCTCGTTCGGCAGCAGATAGTCAATGGCCTGGCAGGTGGCATGGTTGGTCTCATCTGTGAGCCATGCCGGCTGATAGCCGACATCCAGCGAGCTCGTGCAGCCCGCCTCGGTCAATGCCGGCAGGATCGTCGCCGCCAGTGCGCGCGCCAGCGGCATGGCGAAATGAACGTGCCGCGCTCGTGTCAGGCTGGCCAAAATCCCCGGTGCGCGCAGTTCCTGATCCAGTTGGCGGTTGACGCCGGTATGCGTAAAGAAAGAACGGTCTTCGCGGGTCGAGACGCTCAGTGTGACACCGGTCGGCCCTGACACTCTGAGCAGGCCCTGACCAGTGATGCCGAAGTCCGCCAGGCGCTTCTGCAGCCACGGCGCATCGTCCTCACCAATGACACCCACGAGGTTGACTGACTTGCCGAGCCGTGACAGGCCGCAGGCAGTTGTCGCACAGCCGCCGCCGATCTCACGCGTGTAGTGCTCGGTAGTGACTTCCTCCCCCGGGCCCGGCCAGGTCTCGAAGCCGCTCATAACGTGGTCGATGTAGATCTCGCCCACTACCGTGACATCCCATACCTTCATGCACGCACCAGGGGCAACGCGCGTTGAAAAGGCCACTGGTTGCGGCGGCGGGCCTGAACCAGGTAGACGGCCGAGCCGGCCGCAAACATGGCTGCGCCGATGGCGATGTGAGCGGGCTTGCTCGTGACTGTTATGTATATCCAGCCTGCCAGAGCGATGAGCGCGGGTAGCGGGAACAGCGGCATGCGAAAGCGATCCTGCGGAACCAGGGCACTGCGTCTCAGGAGAATCACGGCGATGCACTGGGCCGCGAACTGAAACATCGTCTGAACCACGATCAGCACCGCTATGAGATCGGACAGGGAGAACAGGCACGCGGCAGCCGACAGCACCCCCATATACAGAAGACCCAGTGTCGGGAAGTGTCCGCGCGGATGAAGCCTTGCGAAGATATTGAAGAAGCGTCCATCAGCTGCGGCCGCGTAAGGCACGCGCGAGTAGCCGAGCAGCATTGCCAGAACGGATCCCCAACTTGCGACGAGGATCAGTACCGTCACGAGAGCGCCACCCCAAGGGCCGTGGACGAGCCGCATGAAGTCGGCCACTACGGCGGTGGAATGTTCCGCGGCGCGCCAGGGCAGCGCGCCCAGGATCGACAGGTTGAGGCCGAAGTACAGCACGGCGACGATTGCGATCGACCAGAGCACGGCCCGCGGAATGGTGCGGTTTGGCGCGCGGACTTCCTCGCCGATCAAACACACATTGTTGTAACCGCCGTAGTCATACACAGCGATCAGAGTGGCCGAGCCCAGGCCCGCCCAGAAGCTGCCCGTGGGCTTGAACGCGCCGCTGGGAAAGTCGAAGGCCAGCCGGGGGTCAAAATGCATGACACCCGACACGATGATCCACACCATTGCCCCGACTACGATGACGGTCATGAATACGGAAATCTTCTGGATGATCCGCACATCGCGCCAGAGCAGGGCGGTGTTCAGCAGACAGACAGCGGCCGCTGTTGCGGCCAGCTGCCAGTGTTGCAGGTGGGGCGCAAGATAGGTCGTGTACTCGGCAAACCCGACGGCGCCGGAAGCGATGGACAACGGGCCGATCAACAGCGTCTGCCACAGGAAAATGAAGCTGAACAGCCGCCCGAGGCTCCGGGGGCCAAACGCGCGCAACAGGTAGTGATACGGCCCTCCCGACTGCGGCATGGCCGACCCAAGCTCCGCCCAGACCAACCCGTCGCACACGCAAAGGACGGCGCCCAGCAGCCAGCCGAGCATGGCCTGAGGTCCACCCATCGCCGTCAGCGCCAGCGGGATCGTAATGAACGGCCCGACGCCGATCATGTTGAGTACGTTGGCCGACAAGGCACCGGGCAGTCCAACCGCGCGCAGCGGTCTTACATCATTGCCCGGTGGCGGACTGGTCATGAGATCCGGACCACCTGTCCCGAGCGCGCGGAAGCTCCGGCGGCCTCGGCCAGTGCAAGCGCGGCGATGGCGTCCGTGTAACCAACTGCTGGCCGGGCGTTGCCAGCCAGCATGTCCGCAAAATGCGCGAGCTCGCGGCGGTAGGCCTCGGCGTACCGGTCGAGAAAGAAGTTCTGGAGAGCGTCACTCGCCATGCCGGCGTCTGCCCAGACTGACACCGAGCTTTCGAGGAGATTATCCACCCGCACCAGCCCTCGTGAGCCGAAGGCCTCGATGCGCTGATCGTAGCCGTATCCGGAGCGGCGGCTGTTACTGATGACGCACAACTTGCCCGAGGCGGTCTTGAGAAGTGTCTTGGCGGTGTCCACATCGCCAGCCGCGCCGATCGCCGGATCGACGAGGCAGCTGGCGCAACTGAATACTTCGGTCGGCGCTTCGCCCAGCAGCCAGCGGGCCATGTCGAAATCGTGAATGGCCATGTCCTTGAACAATCCGCCGGAGGTGCGGATGTAGGCGAGCGGTGGCGGTGCCGGATCGTGGCTGGTGATCTGAAGGGACTCGAGCGTCCCCACCGCCCCGTGTTGCAGCCGGTCCTTGAGGGCTGCGAAATTAGGGTCGAAGCGCCGATTGAACCCGAGCAGCAATCTGACATCCGGCCCAGTGAGCCGGGCGTGCGCGGCACGCGCCCGGTCCAGGTCCAGGTCAATCGGCTTCTCGCAGAACACGGCCTTGCGTGCCTCGACCGCCTGCAGGCATTGATCCAGGTGCAGATGCGTCGGGCTCGCGATGATCACGCCTGCGATGGAGGAATCGTTGAACGCCTGGCTCGGCGCCACCAGGGCCGCACCGGTCTGTTCGGCCAGCTCCGCGGCACCCGGGGCGGGGTCAACGAGGTACTTCAGGCGAAGCGCGGGGTGCGCCACGACGTTCCGGGCGTGGATGCGGCCAATGCGGCCGGCGCCAAACAGGGCAATGTCGAACATGGGAACTCCGTGCGGCGGCGGCCCGGGCGGCCTCGCGCCCCGGCGGCTCGCATGCCGTTAATAGAACGAAAATATCAGAACAATGTCAATATAGAAATTCTATATTGGGTGTGGGCGTTGCATTCGTTCCCTGAACGGGTATCTTCGCCCGGCAGCGCTAATTTAAACAGGGTGGGGAAATGAGTGATCAGGATTCGGCGCCACAAACGGCCGAGGATCTGCGGGCGGCCATACTTGCACGTTATGACTCATTCAGCGGCCGGCTGCAGCAGGTAGCGCGCCACGTTCTCGACCACCCGGATGACCTGGCGCTCGAGACGCTCACCGTGATCGCCGACCGCGCCAAGGTGCAGCCCTCCGCCATCGTCCGGTTTGCCAAGTCGCTGGGGTTCTCGGGAGCGAGTCCCATGCAGCGCCTGCTGCGCGACGGGTTGCTCGCGAAGCACGCTACGCTCGGTTACGGTGAGCGGGTGCGCCGGTTCAACGCGTCGGTGAATCGGACAGCGGACGGCGAGGCGGGTGCGCTTCTGGCGGAATTCGTTGAAGGCGACACACTGGCGCTGCAGAACCTGCGGCAGACAGTCAGCAAGCCCGACATCGATGCAGCGATCAAGCTGATAAATCAGGCCGAAACGCTCTACATCATGGGTTTTCGGCGCTCCTTTCCCGTTGCGTCCTATCTTGCGTATTCCCTGCAACAAGTGGGCAAGCGTGTTTTCTTTCTCGACGGTGTTGGAGGGCTCGCGCGCCAGCAGGCGCGGACGATTCAACAGCAAGATCTGCTGATCGCGATCAGCTATCACCCCTACGCCGAGGAAACGGTCGCCGTGACGGAAGCCGTCAGCACTGCCGGCGGCAAAGTGCTCGCGATCAGCGACAGCGTGGTAGGCGCCATCGCCAAGGCGTCAACGCTCGTGCTGCAGGTGAGAGATTCCGATGTGCGGAATTTCCGGTCACTGGCCGCCTCGTTGTGCCTCGCACAAACGCTCGTTGTGGGCTTGGCATTCGAGCGCGAGCGTCCCGCGCCGGCACGCAAGCGGCGTGACAAGGCGCGGATCAACGCCTGAAGGTGCGAGCCGGTGGCGTTCTGAAACAATTATTGCGTTTTATCATGCAGTGAAATAAATTTTCCATATTGGCGGGGCGACCCGCGCCTCGACGCACGGCCCACCATGTCCCAGCCCGCGAAGCTCCTCGATCTGATCACCGTCGGCCGCTCGAGCGTGGACCTGTACGGGCAGCAGATCGGCGGCCGGCTGGAGGACATGAGCTCGTTCGCCAAGTTTCTGGGCGGCAGTCCCACGAACACCGCGGCCGGTGCGGCGCGGCTTGGGCTGCGGGCGGGTTTGCTGACGCGCGTCGGCGCCGACCATATGGGCCGTTTCATCCGCGAGCAGCTGGTGCGCGAGGGTGTCGATGTCACGGGGGTGATTGCCGATTCCGAGCGGCTTACCGCCCTGGTGGTGCTCGGCATCCGGGACCAGGAGAACTTTCCGCTGCTGTTCTATCGGGAGAACTGCGCGGACATGGCGCTTTGTGAGGCGGACCTCGACAGGCCTTGGCTGGAATCGGCTGGCGCGCTGCTGATCAACGGGACGCACTTGTCACAACCGGGCGTGTTTGCCGCCAGCACGACGGCCGCCCGCTGGGTCAAGGCAGCGGGCGGGCGCGTGATCTTCGATGTGGACTACCGCCCGGTCCTCTGGGGACTGGCCGGCAAGGACATGGGGGAGCGGCGCTACGTGGCCCATGCAACGGTCTCGCAGAAGCTGCAGGAGGTGCTGCCGCTCTGTGACCTCGTCGTGGGAACCGAAGAGGAGATTCACATTCTCGGCGGTTCGACCGACACGTTGGCGGCGCTGCGCGCCATCCGCTCGCGAACCGCCGCTGTGTTGGTCTGTAAACGCGGCGCTGAGGGCTGCGTTGCTTTTCCTGGAATCATTCCCGAGCGTCTCGAGGGGGCCGTGTATGCCAAAGGCTTTGCAGTCGAGGTCTACAACGTGTTGGGTGCCGGCGATGCGTTCATGGCAGGTTTCCTGCGTGGCTGGCTAAAGGATGACCCGATTGAGCGTTGTTGCGAATGGGGCAACGCTTGCGGCGCGATCGTCGTCTCGCGGCATGGCTGCGCGCCGGCCATGCCAACCTGGTCCGAGCTTGTGCAATTTCTTTCGATGCAGGTCCGTCCATTTCGTCTGCGCGAGGATGCCGCCCTCGAGCATGTGCACTGGGCCACCACCCGCGGCCGGGTCTACGACGAGCTCACCGTGTTGGCCATTGACCACCGCAGCCAGTTCGAGGAGCTCGCCGATGAGCTGTCGGCCGACCGGGCCCGCATTGGCGCCTTCAAGGCGCTCGCGTTGCGGGCCATTGATGTTGTTGCCGCAGGGGATGTCCGCTTCGGTGTACTTCTCGATGGGCGCTACGGATTCGATGCGCTGGCCCTGGCTGCCGACAAGCCTTACTGGATAGGCAGGCCCATTGAAAAGCCCAGGTCACGCCCGCTGGATTTCGAGGCTTCCGCGGATGTGGCTACGGAGTTGCTCGAATGGCCGGCCAATCACGTGGTCAAGTGTCTGGTTCATTATCATCCGGATGATGAGCTGCAGCTGCGCGAGCGCCAGGAGCGGCAACTGCTCCGATTGTTCGACGCCTGCCGCAAGACGCGTCATGAGCTGTTGATAGAAGTGATCCTGCCGGCAAACATGCAGTCCACGGTTACGACAGTTGCCGCGGCCATCCGCCGTCTCTATGCAATCGGACTGCGTCCGGATTGGTGGAAGCTCGAGCCCGCCGCGGATCCCGAAGCTTGGCGTCACATCGAAGCCGCGATCACGGAAGGCGATCCGCTGTGCCGCGGAGTGGTATTGTTGGGTCTGTCGGCGCCCGAGGCGGAGCTCGTCAGTTGCTTCGAGGCGGCTGCACCTTTCAACATTGTCAAAGGCTTCGCAGTGGGGCGCACGATATTCCATGAGGCTGCCCGCGAGTGGTTTGCGGGACAGACCTCCGATGATGAGGCGATCGCCGCGCTGGCCGCGAAGTTGGCCGGCCTGGTCGCCGCCTGGAGGAGAGCGCGCGGAACGGTGGAGCGGGCCGCATGAACACGCTGCGCCTCACGGCAGCGCAGGCGGCGGTCCGTTACCTCGCCAACCAGCTCGTGAGCGATGGACGCCGGACGGTCCCGTATTTCGCCGGTGTCTGGGCAATCTTTGGCCATGGAAATGTTGCGGGTCTCGGGGAGGCGCTGCATGGGGTGCGCGACGTGTTGCCCACCCTGCGTGCTCACAACGAGCAGGGCATGGCCCACGCTGCGATTGCGTTTGCCAAGCAGATGCGTCGGCGCCGCGCGATGATTTGCACCACGTCGATCGGCCCAGGCGCTACCAACCTCGTGACGGCGGCGGCTCTCGCGCACGTCAACCGGCTCCCGGTGTTGTTATTGCCGGGTGATGTCTACGCAAGCCGCCGGCCCAATCCGGTGTTGCAGCAGGTGGAGGATTTCGCTGACGGCACGCTCTCCGCCAATGACTGTCTCAAGCCGGTTTCCCGTTATTTCGACCGGCTCAGCCGTCCCGAGCAGCTGCTCGATGCCTTGCCGCGCGCGCTGGCGACTTTGCTCGATCCGGCGAGCTGCGGGCCGGTCACGTTGGCTTTCTGCCAGGACGTTCAAGCTGAAGCGTTCGGTTTTCCGGTCAGTTTCTTCGCGCCGCGCCTCTGGTCCATTCGTGCGCCTCATCCGGATCCGGTCGAGCTCGACAAACTCGCCAACCTTCTCAAGACTGCCAAAGCGCCGCTGATCATTGCCGGTGGTGGTGTCCCGTACGCGCGTGCGGGCACCGAAGCCGCGCTCGCGGACTTCGCCTTGCGGGCCGGTGTCCCGGTCGCGGAGACACAGGCGGGCAAGGGATCCCTGGCCTGGGATCATCCTCTGAACCTCGGCGCGATTGGTGTCACGGGCTCGAGCGCGGCCAACGCCGCAGCCGCCCAGGCCGATCTCGTGATTGGCCTGGGTACGCGCCTGCAGGATTTCACAACTGGATCGCGCGCTCTATTGGGCGGACCTGAATCCCGGCTCGTTCAAGTCAACATTTCTCCCTACGACGCTCACAAGCATGGTGCCGTCAGCGTTGTGGCGGATGTTGGAGCGGCGATCGCCGACTTGGCAGCGCTGCTGCAAGATTGGCGTGCACCGGCGGGCTGGACAGAGGCGGCGACTGCGCGCATCGCGGGGTGGAATGAGGCTTGGGAGAGAGCGACCGCGCCGACGGCAAACCGGCCAGCGAACCAACTCCCCACAGATGCCCAGGTACTGGGCGCTGTCTGGCGCAAGGCCGCGGATGACGCAATCGTGGTTTGCGCAGCCGGCGGCTTGCCGGGCGAACTACACAAACTGTGGCGCACCCGCCGGCCTGGCGGATATCACGTCGAATACGGCTATTCGTGCATGGGTTATGAGATCGCTGGAGCCGTCGGCGTCAAGATGGCAGAGCCGGAGCGCGAAGTTCATGTCCTGGTCGGCGACGGCAGCTACCTGATGATGAACTCGGAGCTTGCGACAGCCGTGATGTTGGGCCTGAAGCTCATAGTTACCGTGCTGGACAATCGTGGCTTTGGTTGTATCAACCGCTTGCAGAAGAGCACCGGCGGCGAGCCCTTCAACAACCTGCTCTCTGACTCGCCGCGGATCGACTTTGCGGCCCATGCGGCGAGTCTGGGCGCACGCGCCCAGAAAGTCGCGAACGTGCCGCAGCTCGAGGCGGCATTGGAGCAGGCGCGAGCCGTGGACCGCACATGCGTGATCGTGATCGAGACCGATCCTGACTCGTCAACGGGCGCGGGTGGGGCCTGGTGGGACGTTGCCATCCCCGAGGTGTCCGACTCCAAGTCCGTGATGGAAGCGCGAGCGTCCTACGAAGACAGGCTGACGAAACTACGGCGAGGAAAGTGATGGCCATCCGTTTCGGTGTAAGTCCTATTGCCTGGATCAACGACGACATGCCGGAGCTGGGTGGCGATACGCCGCTCGAGACCGTGTTGTCAGACGCCTCGGAGATCGGCTTTCACGGTGTTGAGCTGGGTGGAAAATTCCCCAGAGATCCGCAGGTCCTGCGACACCTTCTCGGCGAGCATGGGCTTGACCTGGTGGGCGGCTGGTACAGCGGCGCCCTGTTGGCCCGGTCGGCACAGGCCGAGATCGAAGCGCTGCAGCCCCACCTGGCGCTGCTCAAAGCCATGGGCTCGAGCGTGTTTGTGTTTGCTGAGACCAGCAATGCCGTTCACGGTGACCGGCAGCGGTCACTGTCGGATACACCCCGCCTGAACGCGGCGCAGTGGACCGCCTTCGGTGCGGCCTTGACAGAAGTCGCCGACTACATCCAGGGGCAGGGGCTGCGCTTCGCCTATCACCATCACCTGGGCACGGTGGTCGAGGGTCCCGAGGACATCGACACTTTTTTGAAGGTGACGGGGAGCAGTGTTGGACTCACGGTGGACACTGGCCACGCCACGTTGGCTGGAGTCGATCCGGTGGCGCTGATCCTCTCCCAGCCCATGCGTGTCGCACATGTCCACTGCAAGGATGTGCGTCCGGGAGTCTTCGAGCGTGTAATGAAGAGCGGCGGAAGCTTCCTGGACGGCGTACTTGCGGGCATGTTCACGGTGCCCGGCGACGGCCTGCTCGACTATGGCGCGATCATGAGGGCTCTTGCCGCAATCAACTATTCCGGGTGGATCATAGTGGAGGCCGAGCAGGATCCTGCGATTGCCGATCCGCGGCGTTACGGCGAGCTGGGGCTGACCACGCTGCAACAAGAGGCGGCAGTGGCTGATCTGTCCGAGGAAGCCTAAACCATGAGCGAGCTGCTGGTGCGCCCACACGAGCCCGACGCGGCGGGCTGCGTATTGGAGGTTACTCCGCAAAGCGCTCAGTGGACCCATGTTGGTTTCAAGGTCTGCCGGCTGGCGCCACACGCGCAAGTGACGGGCGGCGAGGTTGAGCGTGAGACCTGCATAGTCGTCCTGAGCGGCTCTGCACGGATTGCGGTCAACGATATGGAATTGGGCCTGGTCGGCGGGCGCAGCAGCGTTTTCGACGATCTGGCGCCCGGGGCGGTCTATGTGCCGGCAGGGGCGCGTTTTTCGCTGGTCGCCGCTACGCAGCTGGAGGTGGCCCTGTGTTCGGCACCCGGCCGCCAGTCGGGCCGCCCGGCGCGCGTCATTGCTCCGGAGCGGATGGCGCGCGAAGTGCGCGGGCAGAGAACAAACACGCGATACGTTCGCAACATACTCCCCGAGACCGAGGCAGCGGACAGCCTTCTGGTCGTGGAGGTGCTCACCCCGGGGGGTCACTGGTCGAGCTATCCGCCTCACAAGCATGACAACGCTGTCTTCGGACAGGAGACTATGTTGGAAGAGACGTACTATCACCGTCTCAACCCCTCACAGGGTTTCGCTTTCCAGCGCGTCTACACCGATGATCGCAGCCTCGATGAGACTCTTTGCGTGCACGACGGCGATGTCGTCCTGGTGCCGCGCGGCTACCATCCTGTTGGTGCGCCGCACGGTTACGATCTCTATTACCTTAATGTCATGGCCGGACCCGAGCGGAAATGGATTTTTCGCAATGATCCCGCGCACGAGTGGATGCTGAGTAAGCGCTGACAGAGCGCGCCCCGCATATCCGGCTGCCCCTGACCCCGCCAGTCGCGAGCAAACCACAGTCAGCAGCGCTGAAACAGCAGTTGGAAAATTCAGTTCAGCAGTGGTATAAGATAGAAAAAACGAATTGAGCCAGTGAAGTCGATCTGGACCTATTAATCGCCGGGCCGCGGCCCACAGGGACGTTCGCCACCGGTCCGGGGGAGAGTCGAAATGCAGCTTGCAAGGCATCGAGTGGGGTTATTTGTAGCGCTTGCGATTGCCGGGGCCTTCGGGCCTGGGGCCGCGCGCGCTGGTGCGGACAAGAGTGGCGACCCGAGCGCCGGGCCTGGTGCCGACACGCCTTCCGGCACGGGGGCGGACACCAACGTGCCGGCTACTCCGGACAAAAAGCCGACCAGATCAGCCGCGGTGGCACCGGTGACACTCGAGGAAGTCGTCGTTGCGCGCAACCGCTATGAGGCAAGTGACATTCAGCTGAAGGCCGACAACACGGTCAGCGTTCTGTCAGCTGAGGATCTCGCCAACACTGCGGTGCATAACGCGGCAGAAGCTCTTGGCCTGCTGACCAGCGTCAATGTGCTGACCACCAATGCCGGCTCGTTTATTGGCGGTGTCGATTCCGCGGCGCGCGGCGAGGGCATGTTCACCTCCGTTCGCGGCCTGGATGCCGAATTCAACGTCAACCTGATTAATGGCGTGACTGTTGCTCAGGGTATGCCGTACAGCCGCGAGGTGCAGCTGAGCTTGCTGCCACCGTCGGGTTTGAAAACGATCATCCTCAACAAGACTTCGCGGGCCGACATGGATGGCGATGCGATCGGCGGCACGGTCGACTTTCGTACCCCGACTGCTTTCGATTATTCGGAGCCGTTTACGAGCGTCACGGCAGGCGCACGCGTCGAGAGCCGGCCCATCGACTACGGTGACAACGGGTTGGGTTACAACCTCGGGGCGGAGATCGCGCGCCGCTTCGGGTCGAATCAGCAGCTGGGCGTATATGCGAGCGCGTATTACACCATCCGCCACTTCGCGAACAGCGAGATGGGCGGCGTGATGGAATCCGGCTGTTGCGACAACGGCTGGAAGTACAAGCTCGGCACTGCCGACCACACGACCTCCTCGGGCGTGAATCCCCCCGGCATCGATCCCGCCCAGAATCTCGAGCTCACAGCGTTCAACGTCGGTACGTCGTCCGGGTTTACCAAACAGTTCGGCGGCAGCACCGCCATCGACTGGCAGCCGGATGAAACGCTGACTGCCTATGCCCACCTGACCTACGCGTATGCGCTGACGCAGCAGGACAGCAATCTCAGTCAGATTGTGGCGATGAACGTGGCCACCGGGGATGCCAGCCCGTTCCAGACGCCGCAGGGCTACTATCAGCCCAACCTGCAGAACATCTCGATCCGATACTGGTTGGAGACCAATCCCGAGGTGGCCGAGCTGGGCACCTTCCAGGTGGGCTTCGACAAGAAGCTCGACACCTGGACGATCTCGCCGAATCTGTTCTATAGCTGGGGCCGCGATGATCGCCCCAACCACATCGAGATCGATGCCAGAACCTCGAGCGCGCAGGGCGGAGATATTACGGACAATGGTTTCCCCTATAACCAGACGAGCCTCGTCGGTTACCGCAATAATTTCCCGTACGCGAACCTGACGCCGGAAATGACCGCGCAGCTTTACAACATACGCGGCCTGCCGGCAAACGACCGGGGCGAGCTGCAGGCGGGGTACAGCGGGCAGAAGAAGGGCGGCGCCAAACTCGATCTCAAGAAGGGCTTCGGTGAGGCGCTGGAATTGAAATTCGGCGGCAAGTACACCGCGAGCTCGCGCAAGGTGACCTTCCGCGACTGGACCAACCCGGCATTCATGGATGGCAGTACGTTCGGCTCACTGCCTATCTGGAACGGCGACTACCATCCGGTCTTTCCGGGCAAATATGGCTGGTCCGTGCCCCGGATCGATGAGGACAAGCTGTTGGGCTACTATGGCAGTGCCGCCGACGAGATCAATAATCTGGACACCTGCGGCACCGTTTCCCAGAATCCTGCCGTAAACTACCCGAACAGCCTGAATTGCAACACCCAGAAGGGTACCGAGGACATAGCGGCCGCCTACGCCATGGCGCAGATGCGCAGCGGCGATTGGGAGGTTACCCCCGGTGTCCGCTTCGAACATACCTCCATTCACAACACGTACTGGGTCATACCTTCGATTATCGACCCGAACGACCCGACGCAGACGCAAACCATTGCTGGCCACTTCGAGAGCAACGACACCACCTATAACGAGGTGCTGCCCAGCATCTTCGTGAACTATCGGCCCGACCCAGGCGCGGTCTACCGCGCGGGGATCTGGACGAGCTATACGCGCCCTGCGTTCGTGAAGCTGGGTGGCGGCGCCAGCGTCAACCCTTCGGCGAGCGGCGCCACGACCATCACCCAAGGCAACCCCAATCTCAAAGCTGTAAAGGCGATCAACTACGACCTGTCCGGCGAGTGGGACAACGGCGCGGGCCGGCACATTGTGCTGAGCGGCTTCTTCAAGACTCTCAAGAACTACGTCTACGACACCGTTTCGAATCAGCCGAGTATTGCCAACGACGGCAAGGGGACCATTTACAAGCAGCCTGAAAATGGCGGCTCCGGCCAGATCTGGGGTGTGGAGTTCGGTGCCCGCCAGAAATTCAAGTTCCTGCCGGAGCCGTTCGACGGCTTCGGTGTTAGCGGGAACGTGACCCGCGAGCACACTCTCGTGCACTTGAATATTACAGGCTTTGATTCGTCCTCACCCATCACCAATGCTCCCGATTGGCTCGCCAACGCGGAAGTGTTCTACGAGAAAGGCGGCCTGTCCGTAGGCCTGCTCTACAACTACAGCGGCGCATATGTTTCTCAATACGACATGCTGCAGCAGGGCGGTGACTGGGATGACCTGTGGATCCGCCCGCAGTGGCGTCTCGACACGCACGCAGGTTATGCGTTCGACAACGGCGTGAAACTCGATCTATCCGTGTCGAACCTGACCAGGAACTATAGCTACTGGTCGCACATCGGCAAGAACTCGCTGGTCATCTCCGATATCGTCGATTCGGGCATGACTGGATTCTTTAACGTCACCTACAAGTTTTGAGCCCGTGCCGGCAGGGACGTCAGAGGTGCTGCGTGCCCTGTTGATGTGTGGCATCGCGGCGGCAACCCCCGCCGCCGCGATGCCGCCCAACTTTGCTGACGTAACGCCGAGTCCGCAGCAAGTTCGTTGGCAGGACCTCGAGTTCGGCGTGCTCGTGCATTTCGGGACGAACACGTTTACGGGGCTGGAGTGGGGCGACGGGACCGCTGGGCCGGGCGTCTTCAATCCTGATTCTCTCGATGCAGAGCAGTGGGTGAGGGCGGCGCAGGATGCCGGAGCCCGCTACATTGTGTTGGTGGCCAAGCATCACGATGGGTTCTGCCTCTGGCCGACGCAAGAGTCGGACTATTCAGTCAAGAGCTCACCCTGGAAGGGTGGCAAGGGCGACCTGGTGGCTGAGGTGGCTGCGGCCGCGCGCATGCACGGCATGCAGTTTGGTGTCTACCTGTCTCCGTGGGATCGTCATGAGCCTCGTTACAAGGACTCCGCTGCCTATGACGACTATTACGAGTCGCAGGTCGGGGAACTCGCTTCGAGCTATGGGCAGCTCACCGAGTTCTGGCTGGATGGCGCGGGCAGCGGCGGGCACGTGTACGACTTCCCGCGATTCATCGAGAAACTGCGTATCTACCAGCCGAATACCCTGGTGTTCGCAGATGTGGCGTTGTTTGACTACGGCGACATCCGTTGGGTCGGCAACGAAGATGGATTTATTCCATACGAGAACTGGAATGTCATCGACCGCCATGGCGCGCTGCGTTGGCGGCCCGCTGAGGTCGATACGCCGCTGCGCAAGGGACATTGGTTCGGCGGAGTCGACGACGAAGCCTCGCTGAAGAGCGTTGCCGAGCTCATGACAACCTATGAGGATAGCGTCGGGCGGGGTGGGCAGTTGATGCTGGGCCTTGCGCCGGACCGGCACGGATTGTTACCGGCGAGCGATGTCGCGCGGCTGCGCGAATTCGGCGCAGCCATCAAAGCACGTTACGGCAACAACCTCGTTCGCACGCATCATCGGGCCGATGACAGCCTGGAGCGCGCGTTGGACGATAATCCTGACACCTTTTGGTCGGCACCTGCCGGAAGCCACCATGCGACCGTGGAGGTTCGGTTCGACCATCCGGTCACGTTTGATCGGTCGGTGACCCTGGAGTGGCTCGAAGGCGGGCAGCGCGTGCGCCAGTACCAGGTTGAAGCCTGGACCGGCAGAGGGTGGAAAACGATCGCTCGCGCGCAGGCGATCGGCCACAAGAAGATCGACGCGTTCGCCTCCGTTACGGCCAGCCGGGTACGATTGAACTTGCTTTCGACCACGGATGCCGCGCAGATTCGCGAATTTGCGCTTTATGACTCGCACTCGGGCATTAACGGCTCGCCCTCGAGTGTCAAGGCCGGCTCTGCGCTGCGCTGAGAGCGAGTCCAGGACAACCCGCACGGCGACTTCGTGCGCAGATGTTTGTATCATGCAAGGTGTGCAGTCCAGACGCGATGTCCTCATTAGTGCCGCCCTTGCGGGCAGTGTGCTCGCTTTGCCGCGCTACTCGCGGGCCCTGGCACAGACTGATCGCGTAAGCCTCCGGCCCCCGCCTGCGCAGCGCACGCTCTCGAGCCCGGCGGTAGAGGAAACTCTCGAGCGCGTCCGCTCGAGAGTTGGCGATCCGGAGCTCGCGTGGTTGTTTGCGAACTGCTATCCGAACACGCTGGATACCGCGGTTACGCTGACGGAGCTCGACGGCAAACCCGACACGTTCATTGTGACCGGCGACATACCCGCGATGTGGCTGAGGGATTCCGCGGCCCAGGTGTGGCCCTACCTGCCCCTGGCTCGATCTGACGAGACGCTGCGGCGAATGTTCCAGGGCCTGATCCACCGCCATGCCCGCTGCATTCTGATCGACCCGTATGCGAATGCCTTCCAGCGTGATCCGCGCGGAACGGAGCCGCTCAGCTGGGCGGTGAAGGACAAGACTGACATGAAGCCGGGAGTAGCGGAGCGCAAGTGGGAGATCGACTCGCTGTGCTACCCCATCCGTGTGGCTCACGGGTACTGGCGAGCGACGGGTGACAGCGAGCCATTCGACGCCGAATGGCATCAAGCCATGGCTCTTATCGTCAAGACCTTCCGCGAGCAACAACGGCGCGGAGTACCCGGGCCTTACCGATTCCAGCGTGAATCCGAGAATCCGATCGATACGCTGGCCGGGGACGGCTACGGTGCGCCGACACGGCCAGTGGGTCTGATACATTCGATGTTCCGGCCCTCCGATGATGCATGCGTTTACCCTTTTCTGATTCCAGCCAATCTGTTCGCGCTGCGCAGCCTGCGCGACCTGGCAGCGATGGCCGGGGCGCTGCACGGCGGTAAGGGCCTTGCGGCGGAATGCGAGACCCTCGCCGTCGAAGTCGAAGCAGCATTGCTGGTACACGGGCGGCTGCGTGATGCACACGGCAATGCGTACTTCGTTTATGAAACCGATGGGTTTGGCAACACGCTGTTCATGGACGATGCCAACATTCCCGGATTGATGAGTCTCGCTTATCTCGGATGCTGCCGGCGTGATGATCCCGTGTATGTGAACACGCGCAGGCGGGCGTGGAGCGAGAGCAATCCGTATTTCTTCAAGGGCACTGCCGCCAGCGGGGTTGGTGGGCCGCACGAGGGCCTCAGGATGATCTGGCCGATGTCGATCATGGTTCGCGCTTTGACCAGTGAGAGCGAGGCGGAGATTCGTGAATGCCTGGTTTGGTTGAAGCGCTCGCACGCGGGGACTGGTTTCATGCATGAAGCATTCCACCAGGATGATCCCGCTCACTTTACGCGACCGTGGTTCGCCTGGGCGAACGGCCTGTTCGGCGAGCTGATCATGGATCTGAGCGAGCGCAAGCCGGCGCTTCTGCGCCGTGCACTGCAGGAGTGAGGAGGGCAGGCGACGCCTGCGCAACAGGAGCTTCTACTAGATGTTGACACGCAGACAGCTGCTCGGCGGCACGGTTCTGGCTGGACTCGGGAGTCATTTGAAGCTCGCCCAGGCAACAGCCTCCAATCCGCGGCTGGCCACCGATTTCTGTAGCTATGTCGATCCATTCATCGGCACGGGTGGCCATGGCCACACATTTCCCGGTGCGACAGTTCCCTTCGGCATGGTCCAACTCAGCCCCGATACGGATGTAGCGCGCTGGGATGCCTGCTCGGGCTATCACCACGATGACACATCGATTCTCGGATTTTCACACACGCACCTGAGCGGCACGGGTGTCGGCGACATGTTGGACGTGCTGGTCGTTCCCGCGACCGGTCCTGTGCGCCTGGAGCCGGGCAGCCTGCAGCATCCGCAAGGTAGCTATCGAACACGTTTCGAACATGCCGACGAGCGCGCATCCCCCGGATACTACCGCGTGTTGCTCAAGGAGCACGGCATAGAGGCTGAGCTGACCGCCACCGCGCGGGCAGGCCTGCATCGCTATCGGTTCGCGCAACCTGAAGCGGGGCACCTTCTGATTGATCTGTGTCACGGCGCGCAGGAAACTGCCGACGTGCCGACCAAGGTCACGGAGGGCGACCTGCGTGTGGCCGCAAATAACATGTTGGTAGGAACGCGGCACGTTCATCAGTGGGCTGACGGCCGCGTAATCTACTTCGCGCTGCAGGTCTCGCGCCCGTTCGCCGCAGTGGACCTTTATTCCAACGACCGGATTTTGCCGCCGGGCTCGGTGCAGGCGCGTGGCGCCGGGTTGAAGTGCGTGCTCCACTTTCCAAATGCCGCTGCCGCGCCACTGCTAGTGAAGGTCGGAATATCCTCGGTTGATATCGACGGAGCGCTGCGTAATCTGCAGGCAGAAATTCCGGAGTGGGATTTCGAAGGAGTTCACGCGGCTGCGCGCGCAGCCTGGGAACGCGAGCTGCACGAATTTCGATCCAGGGAGGCACCGATACGGAGCGGCGGATATTCTACACGGCGTTGTATCACGCGACGCTCGCTCCGACCTTGTTTTCGGATGTCGACGGCCGTTATCGGGCGATGGACACGACGGTTCGCCAGTTACCCGCCGGAGCCAACAACTACAGCACCTATTCCCTCTGGGATACCTACCGGGCCCTCCATCCTTTATTCACGCTCATTCAACGTGAGCGTACGACAGATCTCGTGGCGGGTCTCGTGCGCATGGCGGAGGAGAGCCCCCTGGGGCCACCCATCTGGCCGCTGCAAGGTATCGAAACACGATGCATGATCGGCTGGCACTCGGCGGTTGTCCTGGCGGAGGCCTGCGCGAAGGGCTTCTCAGGTGTCGACTACGCGCGAGCGTGGCCCGTATTCCGCAAGCGCGCATTCGACAATCCAGCCAACGGTGTTGGCGATTACCGTGAGTTGGGGTTTATCCCGAGCGACACCGTCGAGGAAGCGGTCAGCAAGACGTTGGAGTACGCGTATGATGACTGGGCGATGGCCACTTTGGCCGACGCGGCTGGCGCGGCGCAAGACGCCAAAGCGCTGCGCGCGCGCTCACGCAACTATCGTAACGTGTTCGACCCGAAAGTCGGTTTCATGCGCCCGCGTTTGAGCGATGGCCGCTGGGCTGAGCCGTTCGATCCGCGCGCCATGGGTCACAGTGCGCGGTGGCGTGATTTTACCGAGAGCAACTCGTGGCAGGCCACATTCCTGAATCAACATGACGTTCGCAACTACATGGACATGTTCGGCGGGCCGGCCGCATTCGAACGCAAGCTCGACGAGCTGTTCACGACGAGCTCGGAGCTTCCCCCTGATGCACCTCCCGACATAGCGGGGCTCGTTGGCCAATATGCGCACGGCAACGAGCCCAGCCATCACATTGCGTATCTCTACGCGTGGTGCGGCGCGCACCACAAGACACAGTCGCGCGTTCGAATGTTGCTGAAAACCATGCACCGTGCCGAGCCGGACGGCATGGCCGGGAACGAGGACTGCGGGCAAATGAGCGCCTGGTACCTGATGAGCGCGCTCGGCCTCTATGCCGTTGATCCCGTGAGCGCGCGGTATGTGTTTGGCAGTCCGCTGTTCGACAGGGCGGAGTTGCAGGTGGCCCCGGGGCGCAAACTGGTCATCGAGGCGCGCAACAATGCGCCGGACCATCCCTATATTCAGTCGGTGCATTGGAACGGGCGGTCTTACTCCAAAGTATGGATCAGCCATGCGGAGCTTGCGAACGGCGGTCACCTGGTGTTCGAGCTGGGTCCCCGGCCGAATCTCACGTACGGCTCCGCGCTGCAGGATCAGCCGTCATGAGGAACTATATGATGTTGGTACGCGTAATGCTCGTAGCGGTGGTGATGCTGACGGCTGCAGTAGGCCGCGCGGATCCACCAGATGCCTACACCCCTGCGCCCGAGAATCTCGCGGCGCGCCAATGGTTCCAGGATGCGAAGTTCGGTGTCTTTCTGCATTGGGGGCTGTACAGCGAGCTTGGCGGTGGTGGCAAGATGGGCATCGCCGAATGGATAATGAACGATGCGGACATTCCCGCCCGACACTACGAGCGGCTCGCGAAATTCTTCAACCCAACCGCGTTCGATGCCGACGCCTGGGTAAACACATTCAAAGCAGCCGGCGCCCGCTATGTCGTGATCACGTCCAAGCATCACGAAGGCTTTGCGATGTTCGCCAGTAAGGTCAGCCCTTATAACGTCGTCGACGCGACGCCTTTCAAGCGTGACCCGCTCGCCGAGCTGGCAGCCGCCTGCCGCAAGCAGGGGATCAAGCTGTTCTTCTATTACTCACAGCTCGACTGGCATCATCCCGACTACTTTCCCCGCGGCACGACTGGTCACGGTGCCGAGCGGCCCGCGGCCGGCGACTGGGATCGCTACATCGACTACGAGAATGCACAACTGCGGGAGCTGCTGACACAGTACGGCCCGATCGGCGGCATTTGGTTCGATGGCTGGTGGGACCAGCAGAATACGGCCCTGCGTGACCGCTGGCGCCTTGGCGAGACTTACCGGTTGATTCATAGCCTGCAACCCGCGGCGTTGATCGGCAACAATCACCACCAGGCGCCGTTCGCCGGTGAAGACTTCCAGATGTTCGAGCGCGACCTGCCTGGCGAAAACAGCATGGGATTCAATGGTGCCACTGTAAGTCACCTGCCGTTGGAAATGGCGGAGACCATGAACGGCTCCTGGGGGTTCAACCTGATTGATGATCAGTTCAAATCAGCCCGGACCCTGGTGCGCAGCATGGTCGCAGCGGCCGGCCGCAATGCGAATTTTCTGCTGAACACCGGCCCGCTGCCGAACGGGCAACTGCAGCCGGAGAACGTCAAAACATTGGGAGAGATCGGACACTGGCTGCAACAATATGGCGAGAGCATGTATGGCACGCGCGGGGGACCGGTTGCTCCTCGGCCCTGGGGCGTTACTACCAGGAATGGTAATCGCATCTACGTCCACGTTCTCGATTGGTCCGACACGCAGCTCTTCATACCTCTCAAGCAAACAATCCGCAGTGCACGGCTGCTGAAGGACGGGCGCGCCGTCGCGGTCAAAAAGCGCTCTGATGGCATCGAGCTCACGATTCCGGCGTCCGCCGCGGACGATTGGGACCGTGTGATCCGGCTGGAGCTGCCCGAAGGCGCAGGCTGACACTCATGTCCGCCGGAAAATCCTGGTGGCTGTTGAATTTTGTGTGCGCCGCGGCTTGGGCTTGCGCGGCGTGCGCCACCAACGCCACCGGCGATTGGGGTGGGCTGCTGCCGGATCCCTTGCGGGTGATCGTGCATATTCGCGAATCCGAGGGGAAATACGCCGCCACTGTTGAGATTCCGGACGAGACCGATGAGATTTTTCATCCCACGATTACGGTTTCGCCGCGCCGCCTGAAGATGACCATCAAGTCGCTCCCTATACAGGACGACGGGAAGTCGGCGCCCGTACGGTATGACGGGCTTTGGGACGAGGCTCAGGCCGCTTGGATCGGCACTTGGTCACTTGGAACTACCACTGAGCCGTTGGTACTCAAGCGCGTGAACAAAGTTGCGATCGATGCGATGGCCCCCAGACGGCCCCAGGAGGCAGCGATCGCTGCGGCTCCTGTGCCTTATACACAAGAGGAGGTGCACTTCGAGAGCAGCGCGGATCACGTTATTCTGGCGGGCAGTTTCACCCGTCCCGCGGGACCGGGGCCGTTTCCGGCCGTACTGCTGATCACCGGTGCAGGCATACAAAATCGCGATGCCCTCGTGTATCGACACAAGACGCATCTGCTGCTGGCAGACGATCTGACCCGAAGAGGGATTGCCACGCTCCGCTACGACAAGCGCGGTCTATTCGCCTCGGGTGGCGATTTCAAGCGAGCGACCCTCGAAGACCTGGTGGCTGATGCCAGCTCCGCCCTCCGTTATCTCGAGTCCCGCAGAGAGGTTGACGTCCATCACGTGGGCCTCATCGGCCACTCTCAAGGTGGATGGATCGCGCCCCGGGTTGCGGTCAGCGATTCCGCGGTGGCCTTCGTTGTGATGATGGCTGCGCCCGCCGCGGGCAGCGCACAGGGCGCCGTTTTACGTCGGCTGACGGTTCCGGTGTTGGCCCTCAATGGCTCGCTCGATCACCAGGTGATCTCCAAGCCCAATCTGACTGCCATACAGGAAGCGCTCCGGGACAATCGCGCCGCCACCGTTATGGAGCTGCCCGGCATCAATCACATGTTCACCACCGCTCGAACCGGATCAGAATGGGAGTACGTGATGATCGAGGAGAGCTTCGCGCCAGCGGCTCTCAAGATCATCGGCGATTGGGTGGTCGATCAGGTGAAGTGACTCACTGCGCCGCGGCCGTCAATGCTGACAGACGCTCCTTGCTGATCTTGAGCACGATACCTGCATTGCGGTCAGCGACCTCGTTCACCTTGTATTCGGCCGCTGTGCCCAGCACTTGCGCCGCTTCCGAAGGGGTCAACTTGTAGTCATCCATCAGCCAGCTCGCCATGCTGGAGGTAGCCATCCGAAAAGCATCATCCAGCGAGCCGGCCAAGCCGACCGCCATGATGTGCGTCGCGGACTCTACCCTGGGTCCTGGAATGCGCTTGGCGGGAATTACGTCCACCGTGAACTCCACGTCCAACGAGGTCTCCAGTGCATTGCCATTGAGCTCGCCGTCGCCCTGAGCGGCATGAGCATCTCCGACGTAGAGAAGCGCACCCGGGACACTCACTGGCAGGTACACGGTTGAGCCTTCAACGACTTCGTTGAAGTCCATGTTTCCTCCGTAGTTGCCGGAGTCCCCCGTTCCGGGAGCGGCTCGAGCTGAGTTCGGCGCAACGGCCACGCACCCAAGCATTGGCCGCAGCGGTATCGAGTACCGAGTCAAATGCTCCGCGGGCCTCTCCGGAGTCGCGAAGCCGTGCTGGGTATCCAGATGCCAGCGCACCGTTTTGCCCGTATCCTTCATTGCCACCGCTATCTCTCGATCGAGTCCACGGTCAACGACCGCGTCATCGCTCACGGCCCAATCGCGATTGAGTTTCAATTTCGTGAGGTGCACGACCAACGTGTCCCCGGGCGCAGCTGTCTCGACGAAGAAAGGGCCGGTCTGAGGGTTGCCCCCCAAGACTCGCGGCACACCCTTCTCGTCTGCACCGCCGGCGTCGACCGTTGTAGTGTGGACGGTATCGCCCGGAGCGATGCTCAGCACCGGGGCGGTTGCGGCCGAGAATTCGCGCTCGTAGGCAGTTGGCGTGAACTCATGCCGTTGCGGTGGGCCCGGCCGGCGCATCGGAACCCGCTTGGCCGTGAATGCGACCGGGGTTGGCGGTGTGGGATCGTCCGGGTCAGCGAACACCAGCGACCCCGAAATGACGTTGTTCTTGAGAGTACCGCGGCTTTCGCGCGTGCCACCGTCATCATCCTTGGCTACGAAGTGGAAGGAGTTGCCCTGAAGCGTCCCTGTCAGCTTAGCCCCCGCGAATTTCCCCGTGAGCTGCTCGCCCTGCTGGCTCAGGTCCAGGGAAAAATGCAATGGTGTACGAAAAAAATCAGCGGTGAGCGTCCAGCGTCCCGACACATCGGGTTTGGTCTGTGCAAGTAGAAAGGCCGGCGAAAGCAACAGGAGGAGGCACAGGGAACGCCCGATCATGGCTTCACGTCCACGAGCGCTACCTTACCGACACCGCTCTCCGCCAGCACGAGCCTGCCGTCCGGGGTCGCCATCATGTTGCGGACTACGCCACCGCCTGACGGTATGGCCCAAGTCTGAAATTTCTCCGACCTTGGATCAAATCGCACCAACGTGTTGGGCCGGACACCCGACTCGCTATACCAGATGATATCGTCGAGTACCGTGATGCCGTAGGGTTGGGAGTCGGCTCCGCCCGGCGAGCGCCATTCGCGGACCGCGCCGGTCCTTGGATCGAGGCGCCCCAGCGAGCCGCGCGCATAGTCCGAAAACCAGATTACATCGTCGCTGCTGATTCCGACGCGGCGGGGCCGCGAAGCGGTATCCGGGAGAACGAACTCGTGGATGCGCATCGTATCCGGGGCGATACTTGCGATCCGGTTCGAGCCGAACTCGGCGAAGAATGGCACGCCCTTGGAGCTGACGACTATGCCGTAGGGAAGGGCATGTGCGGTGGGTACGGCAACCAACTTTACTTCGCCGCTGCGCGGGACGATCCGGCCGATCATATTTGCGCCCTGGACGGTAAACCACAGCACGCCCGTGGGATCGAAGATGGGCGTGTGTGGGTCGCGAGCGTTCGCATCAGGCAACTTGAATTCGGTGATGGCGCCGCTGTGCGGGTCGAGCTTGCCAACATAACCGGCCGAGTTCGCCGTGAACCAGATATTGCCAGCCGCGTCGGCGGTGAGCCCGTGGGGGCCTGAGTTTGGAGTGCGCGTGCGGTACTCTTTGATCGCGCCGGACTGCGGATCGATCCGGCCGAGGACACTTGCACTCTGGCCCGTGTACCAGATCGCGCCGTCCGCGGTGGCAAGCGGGTCGTGGGGGAATGCTCCCGGCGTAGCAACGGCCCATTCCTTGAACGTGACCTGGACGCTTCCGGGAGTAACGGTTGCCGCCGCCCGCGGCTTTCCCTCGGACGGGGCCTGGCCCGCGCCAGCGGCGGACGACAGGACCGCAAACGTGACGAACATCCAAACTGTTCTGAACACATGCATTCTCCTGTGCAGTAATCGCTATATCATCTTACTACCATGCACTCTGAAACTTTCACCTTCTACCGCCACCTCGCGGTGGGTCTGCTTTGCGTTGCTGCCACTCAAAACGTATACGCGGCGCCCCAACTTGCGGCGACGCCGCCCATGGGCTGGAACAGTTGGGACGCGTATGGAACCACTGTCACGGAGGCACAAGTCAAGGCTAACGCGGATGCAATGGCCGACAAGCTCATCCGCTTCGGCTGGCAATATGTAGTCGTCGATATCCAGTGGTATGCGGCCGCGGCCGCAGGCCATGACTACCGACCCGGCGAGGCTCTCTCTGTGGATGAGTATGGGCGCCTGATTCCCGCGGTAAACCGATTTCCTTCGGCCGCCGGCGGCAAAGGATTTCGACCCCTCGCGGATTACATCCACGGCAAAGGATTGAAATTTGGTATCCACATCATGCGCGGCATTCCGCGCCAGGTCGTGGACAGGAATCTGCCGATCAAGGGCACGGGGTATCACGCCGCCGATGTCGCTGACCAGCAGAACGGGTGCGGCTGGAACCCCGACATGTGGGGTGTAGACACATCGAAGCCGGGTTCCCAGGAGTATTACGACTCGCTCATCGAGCTGTACACCTCCTGGGGTGTGGATTTCATCAAGGCTGACGATATGGGTAGCCACCAATATCAGCCCGCCGAGATTCGGGCACTCAGCCGCGCCATCGCCAAGTCTCCGCGCCCGATCCTCCTCAGCATTTCGCCCGGACCGGCGCCACGCTCGGCCGCGGCGTTTCTCGGTCAACACGCCCAGATGTGGCGTATCTCCGATGATTTCTGGGATGACTGGAAGTTGTTGAGGCGGCAGTTCGAGCTCGCCGACGCATGGGCACCCTTCACTGGGGTTAACAACACGTGGCCGGATGCTGACATGCTCCCGATCGGCAGGCTGCGGATCACCGCGAAGGAGGGCGGAGGTGCTCCGAGCAGGTTCACTGCCGACGAACAGCGGACGATGCTGACCCTCTGGTCGATCTTCCGCTCGCCGCTGATCATGGGAGGCGAGTTGCCGAGCCTGGACCCGGCAGCGCTGACGCTACTGACCAATGCTGAGGTGATTGCGGTGGATCAGTCCAGCAAGGCGGGACATGAAGCCTTCAACAATGGCGCGTTTATCGCCTGGCAGGCCGACGCGTCGGAACTTAACACTTCTTATGTGGCGGTTTTTAATGTTACAGACACGGAACAAGCCTTGGACGTGGATTGGAGCGCCGTCGGGGTCGCTGTCAAGAACCCCGCCGTGCGTGATTTGTGGGAGCACAAGGACCGCGGAACTTTAAGCAGGCTCGCGGTGCGGCTCAGACCGCATGCCAGTGTGCTGTACCGCGTCAATCAGTCTGCTCCAGGTTGAGGTCCGGGGACTCAATTCAACAGCAGGACTTCGACGTTGCCGCTGGGCCTTTCGACATTGAGCCCAACCGTGCCTGAATAACGCTGCAGGACCAGATCAGCGGTGGCCTGACCCACCTGCAGGTTTCGAATCGACAGACGGTCCAGGCCCTCGGGCAGGTGTGGGTGTTGGACGACGATTCGATTGAGCCGGGCATCGATGCGCACACCCAGGCAGGATTGCAGCAGCATGAATACGGAGCCTGCGGCCCAGGCTTGCGGCGAGCACGCGACCGGATAGCTGGTCGGGGGCTTGCCCTCCCGCCGGCGAAATCCACAGAACAGCTCCGGCAGGCGATTGGAGTCGAAGTAGGTCGACGCCTCGAGCTGTGCCCTGAGAATGCGCACTGCCAGGGTTTTGTCCTCGCGAAAACTCAGGCCCGCGGCAATCAGCGCATTGTCGTGCGGCCAGATCGAGCCGTTGTGATAGGACATTGGATTGTAACGCGGCTCCAGATCCGCCACGGTACGTACACCCCAGCCCGAGAAGAAGATATCGTCATGCAACCCCTTGACGATCTCGGTGGCATGTTCGGGCAGGGCGAGGTCCGTGAACAGACAGTGACCGGCATTCGAGCTGCGTACGCGACACTGATCTTTCTCGCCGTCCAATGCGAGTGCGTACATCCCGATCTCCGGACACCAAAAGCGCTGTTGGAAACGTTCTTTGAGGCCCCGGGCGGCGTCGCTGAGCGTACGTGCTCGCTCGCCATGCCCCAACACTTCCGCCAGCTCGGCGGCGGCCATGAACGCGGCATAGGCGTAACCCTGGACTTCGCACAGCGCAATCGGTCCCTCCGCAAGCCTGCCGTCCGAGTGAAACACCGAGTCATGCGAATCCTTCCAGCCCTGTTGAATCAGTCCGTTCGCAGAGCGGCGTTGATACTCGATGAATCCGTCCTGATCTGCATCACCATATCGCTCCAGCCACTCGATTGCCGCCACTACGTGGGGCCACAATGATTGCAGGAACGTTTCATCACCAGTGCGCCGGAAATATGCGCCCGCCAACATGACGAACAACGGGGTCGCATCGACGCTTCCGTAGTAGCAGCCGAACGGAACTTCGCCCAATGCCGCCATCTCGCCGCTGCGCGCCTCATGCAGGATCTTTCCGGGTTCGGCGTCGCGATTGGCGTCACGCTCTTTGGCTTGCGTTTGCGCCAGGAAAGTCAGCACCCCGCGAGCGATATCCGGCGTCAGCCACAGGCACTCGAGAGCGGTGATGATGCCGTCGCGGCCAAAGGTCGTATCGAACCAGGGCACACCTGCATACGGATACAATCCGGTGGGTGTGGATGTGAGCAGCATTCGCAGGTCCGCGGTCGAACGGTCAATCCACGCATTCAACTGTTGGTTGGAAGTATCGATGACGCACTGCGCGCGCTCTTGCTCCTCGTGGGCCTTCTGCGCCAACGCGATGGCGGCCGGCTGGGACGGCCGCACCGTCCGGACCGCAGGCTTGGTTCCGGTGGGTGCGGACTCACATGAGATATCCACGCAGAACACCTGCTCGCTGTGGGCGTCGAGACGCACCTGCAACTTGATTTCCGATTTGCCGATGGTGTGCGGCTCAGGATTGCACTCGAGGCGCGTGTGGCGCTCTATGCCGTCAAGTCCTTCGTATCCAAGCGAGATATAGTTCGCGCCGGTGCGCGGGTCGAGCAGACGTCCCCGCCGCGGCCGCTGTTGGCCCCGAACCTCGAAAATATCGGCGTAGTCCGCGGCGAATTCGATCGCCAGCACAATATCGAGCGGCTCGTTGATGAAGTTACGAACGTGGATACGCTCGTGGCAGGTATCGGACCGGATCAGCTTGGAGCGGTAGACGTGCAGGCTGCCGCGCGGCACGACGACCTGGCCGTTGACATACAGGTCCGGATTGGTGAGATCGGCCGACATCAGCAGATTGTCGCGATGGACGGCCGAGCTCAACAACAGCGGCCGGGCCCCCATGAGCTTCAGTGTCAGCCTTGACAGGAAGCGCGTGCCGCGGTGGTAGATCCCCTCCTCGTGGCGGGCGTGCGCATCGATGTCACCGGAGTCATTGAACAGGCCACAGGTCTCATCGTGCTTGAGCACGCGGAGCCGCTCAGGAACGGGAACTTCCGGAGCGGGGATGTAGTAACGCTCGACAGTCTCAGTCATGACATGACGGGGCAGGTCTGCTGCCTTGCCAGTTCGTAGACGTCACAATAGTCCTGCGACATGCGCGTGGCCTGGAAGCGATGCTCGAATTGTTGGCGGCAGCGCTTGCGGCTCAGCCCGGGCGCCCGCGCAACACATGCAACTGCCGCGTCCAGGTCATCGACGACGAAGCCGGTAACGCCTTCGTCAATGATCTCCGGCACCGAGCCGCGGCGGAAGCCAATTACGGGAGTGCCACAAGCCATGGCTTCAATCATGGTCAGTCCAAACGGTTCAGGCCAGTCAATCGGAAACAGCAGCGCAATGGCATCGCCCAAAAAACGTGTCTTCTCAACCTCGGTGATTTCACCGATGAAGTCAACCTGGGTGCCATCGATCAGGCGGGCCACCTGCGTGATGTAGTATTCGTGATCGACGCGATCGATCTTGGCCGCGATCTTCAGTGGAATCTCGCTGCGGCGCGCTATCTCGATCGCGCGCTCGATGCCCTTTTCCGGGGCGATGCGTCCGAGGAAAGCCAGGTATTGACCCGGTGACTCGCTGGCTGCATGTAGGTGCTGCGGCAGTCCGTGATAGATGGTGCCAAGCCAGTTCGCGCCCTTCATTTGGCGCCGTTGCGCAGCGGAGATGGAGATCAGCGGCTGCTCGTGGAATTCCCGGTACAAATCGGCGAGGCCCGGGATGTCGAGGCGTCCATGCAAGGTCGTCACGGTGCAGGTCCTCGGGCAGCGGCGTACGACCGGCAGGTGCAACCCATCGGTATGAAAATGAATCACATCAAAGGAACCGGCTTGCCGGCACACTCGTTCCAACATCAAGGCATGTAGTGCGAAGGTGTCGGGGTGAGCGCGGTCCAGCCGGATCGCGCGGTCGCATACTGCAATCAATTCGCCTGCCGTAACCGAATCGCCGCTGGCGAACAGCGTGACGGCGTGTCCCTGTCGAACCAGCTCCTCGGTCAGATACGAGACGACCCGCTCGGTCCCGCCATATAGCTGCGGGGGCACGCTCTCGAATAACGGTGCGATCTGGGCAATTCGTAACTGCGGATGAAAGGAACTCGAAGCCATGGTCGCCTGGGCGTACGGGTCTCAGCTTCCTTCAGCAATGCGGATGCCCGGCTCCGTGTACGCCTGCCTCACTGGAGTACCCCCTCCTTGACCGCTTGCAGACCACTCCTGTCAGATATGTTCACGGTGATACTTGTAATTGGTAATACAGCATGGATAATTAGGCAGCGATTCAAAGGATAGATCTGTCAGGCCAGGGGCTGAGCCGCTGTCTGACAAATAGGGGGATCGATGCGAAATATGCTGCTTTGGGGCACCGTCAGCTCAATACTCGCGGCAGCCGCCGTGCAGGCCCAGACGACATCAGGGGCGCAGGGGGGCGGAGCTACAGCTCCGGCCGAGCCACCGGAGCTTCAGGAAGTGGTCGTATCAGGCGTGCGCCGCAGCCTCGAGAACGCAATCAACACCAAGCGCGACGCGGACGTCGTCGTCGATGCCATTTCGGCCGAGGACGTAGGCAAATTCCCCACGGAAAACATTGCGGAATCTCTGCAGCGCGTCACCGGTGTGCAGATTTCCAGGTTCCGCGGTGAAGGCCAGAACGTCACGATCCGCGGTTTGCCGCCCGGTTACACACTCGTAGAGCTGAACGGACACACGATCGCAAATGCGATGGGTGCGTCCGGAACCAACGTCAGCCGCAATTTCGACTTCACCATCCTGCCGTCGGAGTTCGTCAGCAAGGTGGAAGTATTCAAAACGCCCAGTGCCGATATGGAGGAGGGTGGCCTCGCCGGGACGGTCATTGCGCGCACTGTGCGGCCACTCGACATCGGCAAGCGCAAAGTGACCGTCAACTTTGAGGAAGCCAACGAGTCGAACCGCGACCAATGGGCGCCGCGCGCCTCGGCCTTCTACACCGATGTATTTGCCGATGGCATGCTGGGAGTTTCGCTCGGTGGTGCATACACCAAGCGCCTCACGGAGACGCATGAGCACCGCATCACACGGGATCGGCGTCTCACGGAAGGGAGCATCAACCCTCCCACCAAGAACCTCGATCTCAATGGCAATGGGACCATCCAGACGGGCGATAAGACGAAGTACGCGCTCATCGACTCGATCTTTCAAACCAATTTTCGCGAAGATCGCCAGCGCAAGACCGTCATGGGAACGGTGCAATTCAAACCCCTCGATCACCTGGAATTCACCGCTGACACGTTCTACGGCAAGATGCATTTCTTCTCGCCCAGGCTGACCGACCTGATACGCATCGGAGCTGCGGCCAGTGGCCCGATAGTTCCTGGCACGTCCGTCATTGATCAGCGCCCCGGCAACTCGAGCCCGGTCGGCGATAATGGCTTGCCCGTGAACGCGATCGAGTCCGTCGAGACGCGTGGAGTGGACGAGCGCGGCGATGGCCGCACGGAAGTGCGCGACGATGATCTGCTGACCATCGGCCTCAACGGCAGCTATTGGACTGATAATGAGTTCAAAGTGTCCACCGAGCTCAGTTTGTCGCGTGCTCGGCAGGTATTGGACAACCCGCTCCTGGAGAACGCGCGCAGCGCCGATGTGTTGTACGACCTGCGTAAGAATTCCGACTTCGTCAGCTACAGCTACGTAGGTGCGGACGATGCCGCGCGGCTTGATCCCACAACGTACCACCTGCTGAGCCTCAATGGAGATTGGGGCCAACGGCGTGCCGATGACCAGCGCGATGCGTCCATCGACGTGCAGAAGGGCGTGCATTGGGGTTGGATCGACGGATTCCAGGGCGGTGGACGTTTTGCCACGCGCAGCGTGTATTCGGATGGGAGACGTATCGCAGGAAGTGTGGCGCAGCTCGCGCCATTGTGGGGGGGCAATGCCCCTAACCTGTTCCTCGTGCCCGTCCACCCGAGCACCGGCACATTTGGGGACGCCAAGGGATCAACCGCAAGCCTGTTCCCGCAGACTTACCTGGTGAACGATCCATGGGCATTCATCAACACCTATGGCCGGCAGAGAATCGAGTCGCTCTCGACGATCGCGAACGATGCAACCAGCATCGTCGATGTGAAGGAGAATACCAGCGCACTCTACCTCCGGATGAACCTGGCCGCGCTCGACAGCAAGCTTACCGGTAACGTCGGGGTCCGCGTGGTGCGCACCAAACAGATCTCCAAGGGCGTGATTCCCGATCTCAACAACATCACTTACAACCCGCAGGCCGGTTCCATCACGCAGGTCCCGTCGGCCGCGCCGATCACCGTCGACCGGACCTATAACGATGTTCTGCCGAGCCTCAACCTGAAATACAACCTGACCGAAGAGCTCATCCTGCGGCTCGCGGCGTCCCGTACGATGGCGCGGCCGACGCTGACGCAGCTCTCACCGACGGTGACCGCAAGCGGTGCCAATTCCACGCTTACGGCCAATAACCCGTATCTCGACCCGTTTCGCTCGAATAATTACGACGTGAGTGCCGAGTGGTACTTCGCTCAAGGTGGCTTGCTGTCCACCACCGTGTTCTACAAGGACATCGTGTCGCAGATTGTCCCGGTGAGCAGCATCGTGCCGTTGACAGTCAACGTGAACAGCAATGGAACCATTACGAAGAGTCAACAGAACTGGACCCTGTCGTCACAGCAGAACGGGCCAGGCATCGGTGTCACCGGCGCCGAGTTCTCGTACCAGCAGAACTTTGATTTCCTGCCGAAGCCGTTGGATGGTTTCGGCTTGCTGGCCAACTACACGTATCTGCAGAGCCATGGTGGCGTGCTGCCGCTGATTGGCGCGTCGAAGAACAATTACACCGCCTCGATCTACTACGAGAAAGGCTGGTTCGGCGGCCGCGTGACCTATACCTACCGGGGCAAGTTCTACACCGTCACCGAAGGCAACACCCGCGACGATGTGTGGGAGCAGCCGTTCGGTACTCTGGATGCCAACATGACCTTCGGCATTGGCGAGCATGTCTCGGTGGTGTTCGAGGCCACCAACATCCTGCAGGACACCAACCGGCAGCGTTTCGAGCCCATCGATGTGATTGCCGATTCCTTCGACAACGGACGGCGCATCCTGGCCGGAGTGCGCGCGACCTTCTGAAGATACCCGTCCCCCCGGGTGCCGGCGGCCCCTGCGCCGGCACCCATCCGTGTCAGGTCATGCGTGGCGCAGGAGGGCGGAGGCGCTCCAGAGTATGGGAGCCTGGCCGTGCAGGTCGCCAATGTTGCGTTTGCGATCCATGTAGTACTGGTAGTCGTTCTTTTTGTTCGTGCCCTCGCACACCTCCCGGATGTCGGCGTCCGGGTTGATGTAGCTGATCAGGCCGAGCCACCCTTTGCGCGCAGCCTGCGTGTAACGGGCGGAATCGAGCCAACCCTGTTTCACTCCGGTCACCATGGCGAACGTGAACATGCCCGTGCAGGAGGTTTCCGGCCACGCTTCAGGCCGGTCGATCAACTGTCGCCACATTCCGTCGCCGCCCTGATAATCCAACAGCGTGGCCATCATCTTCCGGTAGCTCTCCAGGATGCGTGACCGGTTTGGATGATCGGCAGGCAATGAGCGCAGTAACTCCGCCATGCCGGCCGCGGTCCAACCGTTGCCACGGCCCCAGAAGAAGGGCACGTCCGGGGCATGGTAGAACAGGCCATTCGCCTGTTGCAGCTTGTCGAGGTACGCGCTCATCTCACGGGCCGCGTGGTCAATGTAAGTACGGTCGCCCGTGGCTCTGAACGCCTGCACCTGCAGCAGCGTGATCATGTACATGTCATCGATCCAGAACCGCGTCTGCTGGCTCAGGCCATCCTTGACTGCCTGCTCCACGATGGGCCGCTCTTCCGGTTTCAGCGTTGCCAGCCGTTGCTCCGTAGGTGGCTCCCACTGCCGGTCGGCGATTTGCCGCCCGATGGTGAGATAGCGCGTATCCCGGGTCTGAATATTCAACTCCAGGGGCACGGCGCCGAAGACGGAAGGATCGACGTGATGCGCCGTCGGAATCAGGTGCGCCTCCGGGCCGAACAGGGGCTCGAAACGCGCGATCAGTTTCCGTGTCAGCGCTTTGTTGCGGCTGAGTTGAGCGAAGGTCAGCGCGCCGTACCAGGTGCAGGTCTCTGGATATGTAATGCTTCCGGGAGGCATCGGACGACCGAAGTTGGTGTGCGGCGTCGCCGCGAAGCGCTCGGCGACGCGGGTGCCGATTTCCTTGGGCGAGCCGCCTTTCGGCCATGGACCGAAGTCTGGTGATGCCCCCAAGGCCCGCGCGGGGGCTGCGATTACGGTGGCCGAAAGTCCAGCCGTAAGGCCTGATAGGAGTGTGCGTCGCGTTATAGGCATGGTTTGCTGCTCACGTTGACACATAGACGCGCTGAAGTGATGATCATAGTTATTTGACCAATTCCGGTTTAAATGCATCCGATGGGTAGTAAGAACGTATCAGACAACGAACGGCGGGGCGGAGCAGCGCCCGGCGGGCGGCTGTACAAGCGCGTCGCGGATGAGCTGCGTGCGGCAATTCTGGCGGGTCGTTATGCGCCAGGCCGTCGTTTGCCCGCGGAGCGCGAGCTCGGCGAGATGTTCAACGTCAGCCGCCCGACCGTGCGCGAGGCAGTGATCGCCCTCGAGCTGCAGGGGTTGGTCGAAGTGCGCGTCGGAGCTGGTGTTTTCGTACTCGAGCCGAGCACCGCGGAGCGCACGCGAGGTACGGGACCCGAGCTCACTATCGGACCCTTCGAGCTGATGGAGGCGCGCAAAATCATCGAGAGCGAAACGGCCGCGCTGGCTGCCACGCTGATTGACGATGAGCAGCTGGAGCGGCTGGAGAGAATCATCGACAGCATGGCTGAGGAAAACCGCCTCGAAATCCAAGGGGAAAGCGCAGACCGGCAATTCCACGTCGCCATTGCCGAATGCACTGGAAATTCCGCGCTGGTCGCCGTCATCGACGACCTCTGGGAAATCCGGGAAACGAGCCCGATGGTGATTAACCTCATGGAGAAGGCGCGCTCCAAGGGTGTCAAACCGGTTGTCGACGAGCATCGCCGCATCGTGGCGGCCTTGCGTAAGCGCGATCCCGTTGCCGCGCGAGCGACGATGCAAGGTCATATCACCCGAGTCATGGACGAGCTCCTGCAAGCCACCGAGACCGAGGCTATGCAACGTGTGCAGACTGAAATCGCGGCGCGCCGCAATCGCTTTCGACGCCCCATCTGAGCCGACCCACTGCTGCGACTCTCCGCGGGATTCAGGACGTCCCGCCCCGCCTCCCGCGTCCCCGAGAGCGTTGCCAAGGCGTACCCGCCTGCCTGCCGTTGGCGTACCTGACTGACCAATGTTTACGAGTGGACAGATATCTGGTACGTTCATTCCGTATGTTATCCATACCAATTGGCCCGACCAATTGTGTATACCACTGTTTGCGCGTGGGTTGAAGGGGCTGCAGCGCCTTTCGATCTCGAACCAAAGGAGCGCGGGCATTTGAAATGCGTGTCCCCCAAGGCCGGGATGGCAGTGACAGCCATGCTCGCCGTGACCGCCGTCGGTCTGTTCGCAGTAACTTCTCCCCGGGCAAAAGAGGCACCACCGCCAAGCGCCCAGCCGCACGGCGCATTGAGCGCCGAGCCGCCGCCATTCGTGCCGTATACGCCCCCGCCCCAGAAGGCCGCCGCGCTGGCACGTTGGCGCGATGCCTCCTTCGGTCTGTTCCTGCACTTCGGGGTGTACTCGACGTTTGGTGGCGAGTACGACGGACGCCGCTCGGGTGCATATGCAGAGTGGTTGATGCACGACGTCCGTGTCCCGGTCGCGGAGTACCGCAAGAAGGTTGCCGGGGTATTCAACCCAACTGAATTCAACGCCGATGAGTGGGCACGGATCGCCAAAGAAACTGGCATGCGATACGTCGTCATCACCTCGAAACACCACGACGGCTTTGCCATGTGGCACAGCAAGGTGACCGATTACAACGTGGTGGATGCCACCCCCTTCCATCGCGACGTGATTCGAGAGTTGCGCGATGCTTGCCGCAAGCAGGGTCTGCTGTTCGGGGTCTACTACTCGCAGTCCCAGGACTGGAGTCATCCGGGCGGGCAGCACAACACCTGGGATTTCCCTGGAAATCCCGACGGGAAGAACTGGTGGCGCACGGCCGATGGTAAGCGCAATCTCGAGTGGGCCGCGCACTTCGAGCGCTCGTGGCAGTACGTCAATCAGAAGGCCATGCCCCAGCTCGAGGAGCTCATCAAGGGCTACGATCCCGACATCCTGTGGTGGGATACCGGCACGATGCTTCCGTACGAGATGGCGCGTGCCATGTTCGACCGAGCCAATCAACTCAAACCGTCGATCGTCATGAACGATCGCAACGGCGAGTCGTATGCCGGGGATAAATACTCCGACTATCACGGCACGCCGGACAAGCCGCGGTATTTTCAGCCGGTCGATGGCTACTGGGAGGCAATTCCGACCACCAACGAATCCTACGGCTACAACAAGTCCGACAAGTCGCATAAGAGCCCGGGTGAGCTGGTCGAGCTGCTGGCGCGTGCCGCGTCAAAGGGCGGCAATGTCATGCTCAACGTCGGACCGATGGGCACCGGGCAATTTTCGCCGGAGGATCGCAAGGTGCTCGCCGGCATTGGCGAATGGATGAAGGTGAACGGTGAGGCGATCTACGGCGCCGAGCGCACACCGCTGCCGGTGCAGCCGTGGGGAACTTCGTCGCTGAAGGGTCACGACCTGTATTTGTCGGTGTTTGCTCCTCCCAAGGACGGTGTGCTGGTAATCGGGGATCTGCAGTCTGATCCCAAGCATGCGACTTTGCTGGGGGCGGCCAATTCCGCTTTGCCTGTGCGCCGCCTGGATGCGGACCATGTGCAGCTGACTTTACCGGCCGCAGCGCGCACCGCCCTCATTCCGGTGATCAAGCTGACCTTCGACGCGCCCATCCGCAGCGGCGGCTCGTTACCGGTGAGTGGCACTCAGGCAAACGACTATCGCATTTTCGATGCCAAGCTGGCCGGCGGTGTCGGTTACGGCTCCAACACGTATGCGCGTGCTGGTTCGACCGACTGGACCAGCGAACAAGGGCGCGTGTGGTGGCCGGTGATTGCGCGCAGTGCGGGCGAGTACAAGGTGTCCGCAACCTATAACCGCGTGAAAGGAATTGGCGGCGGCGAATTCGCGGTCTCGGTGGACGGCCAATCTCTGAAACAGACCGTCGAGAGTGGCGCGATGACGCCCGATCTGCACAAGGGCGATGTCGTTACGCGCGACCTCGGCGTGCTGAAAGTACCGGCCGGCCGGCATGAGCTGGCAATCACGGCCGTTAAGATCCCGCCCGGGCAGGAGCTTATTCACTTCATCGGTGTAACCCTGACGCCAGTAGCGCGTTAGCGGAACGGGTCGCAGGACGATCGCGACAGTGACAGGCGTACGGTCAACGGAAACTGACGAGCGGGCATGACTGAAGCTTCTGATTCACGGCTGCTGCTGTTGTCCGAACAAGACAACGTTGTCATTGCCCGCACGAACCTGACAAGCGGCGATGTCGTGACCATTGATAGCGTGCAGGTGACCTTGAGCGACAGCGTACACCTGGGGTTCAAGCTGGCACGCTGCGATTTGAGTGCCGGACAGAAGGTCCTCAAGTATGGCGCCATCATTGGCTCCGCCACTGCCGATATCCGGCGCGGGGATATCGTGCACCTGCACAACATGCAAAGTGACTATCTACCCACCTATTCTCATGAGGCGGGCGTGGCCTTTACGAAACGCAGGGAATGAGCAACATGAAAGGCTGGTTGCGCAGCGATGGACGCAAAGGCATCCGCAACGTGGTGGCGGTCGCCTACCTGGTTGAGTGCGCGCATCACATTGCGCGCGAGATCGTGGCTCCGTTTCGCGAGCGCGATGTGCACCTGATCGGTTTTCCGGGATGCTACGCGAACCAATATGCCTACGATGTGATGCGCCGGTTGGGCACGCATCCGAATGTCGGTGCAGTGCTGTTGGTATCTCTAGGCTGCGAGGGATTCGACAAGCGCGGGTTGCAGCAGGCAATCGCTGCCAGCGGCCGCTCTGTACACACCCTGGTGATCCAGGCCCGGGGCGGGACGCGCTCGACGATTGCAGAAGGACGCACGTGGGTCCAGCAGGCGCGTGACGAGTTGGATCGTCAGCCGGTAGTGCCGGTAGCACTGAACGAGCTGGTCGTCGGTACGATCTGTGGCGGATCTGACGGGACCAGCGGGCTTACTGCGAACCCAGCCATCGGCCGCGCCTGTGACAGTCTGACCGCCGCGGGCGCGGCCTGCATTTTCGAGGAAACAGGTGAGTTGATTGGCTGCGAGCAGCACATGGCATCCCGCGCCGCCACGCCGGCGTTGGCCGGCGAAATAGTCGCCTGCGTCGAGAAGGCGGCGCGCTACTACACAGTGCTGGGTCATGGCAGCTTCGCGCCGGGCAATGCAGAGGGTGGTTTGACCACCCAGGAAGAGAAGAGCATGGGCGCGTACGCGAAGTCGGGTGCGTCGGCCATTGTCGGCTTGATCAAGCCGGGCGACATTCCACCGCGCGGCGGTCTCTACCTGCTGGATGTGGTGCCTGACGGCGAGGTACGTTTCGGTTTCCCTAACATCTCCGACAATGCGGAGATCGTGGAGCTGATCGCCTGCGGCAGTCATGTCGTGTTGTTTTCGACCGGCCGTGGATCCGTGGTCGGCTCGGCGATCTCGCCGGTCATCAAGGTCTGCGCCAACCCGGACACCTATCGCCGGCTCAGCGAAGACATGGACGTGAACGCCGGCCGGATCCTATCGGACGGCGCGAGCCTGGATGAGATCGGTGCGCAGATCCTCGAGCGGGTCGAAGCGGTGGCTACCGGGGAGCGCACCAGGTCGGAAGAGCTGGGGCACCAGGAATTCATCCTGACCTACAAGAGCTTCGAGCCGATCGGCCCTGCCTGCCTCCCGGCCTAGGCAGGCTTCAACCCCGTACGAACCCCGCTATTGCCATCGCGCCAGCGCGATGGTGCAGGGGGCTTGCTTTGCGTGCCGGACCCTATGTAGACTTACAACTATGGGTAAGGATCGCAATGTGCGGATGTCCCTTCAGACGCTGCGGGTGCTGGAGGCCTTCCTCGAGAATCCCGCGGATGAGCTGTCCGGAGCGGACGTGCAGAAACGCAGCAGTCTCGCCTCCGGCACGTTGTATCCCATTCTGCTGCGACTCGAGTCAGCTGGATGGTTCGTCAGCCGATGGGAGACCATCGACCCCTCGAGCGCCGGGCGGCCGCGCCGCCGGCTCTATCGGCTGACACCGGGCGGACTCACACGCGCCAGTGAAGTCTTCGCAAGCTTCGGCCGAGGAGTTCCAGCATGAACAGGCGTCATACCCTCGATCCGCGGTCCCCGGCCGCGTGCTCGGAGCAACTCCCGGGATGGAGTGAAGGACTTACCCGCTGGCTGATTCAACACGCTGCACGCAGCGCTCCCGCGTCTCTGTCAGAAAGGTTGGCAGAGGAATGGATGGCTGATCTGGCCGAGCGGCGTGGGGCGCTGGCGCGCATGCGCTTTGGAATTGGCTGCTGCTGGGCCACGCGAGTCATCGCACACGAATTCTCCGCGCCCAAGGTGTTGGCTGCCGCTTCTGCAACAGGGAACAAGGTTATGAATGCTTACGCACAACACGATTATTCGTTGTTTTCGCGCCGTACACTGGCCTTCGTGTTCATCATTGGACTGCACGGAATGCTGGTATTGGTGCTCGCGAATGGACTTGGGCATACGTGGACCGACGTGATTCCGCCAAGCATGCGGGTGGACCCGATGCCAGAGGTCCCAAAAACGCCGTCACTGCCACCACTGCCGCCACCGTCATTCACACCCCCCGTGATTAATATTCCGACGACGGAAGTTCCGTTTTATGCCCCAACCGAAGACGCGCTCACCGTTCCTACGGTGGTTGCTCCGCCAGATGATCATCTCGCGCCAACAGCTCCCATGCATTCGGTTAACCGTGTTGTGGGAGGTCCCGGCAAGGCATTCCCGAACACAGAAGATTATTACCCCTTCGATGCGCGACGCAGAGGCGAACAAGGCGTCGCCACCGTACAAACCTGCGTGGATGAGAAGGGCAGGCTCACGGCAGCCCCGAAGCTCGCACAGACTTCCGGCAGCGCGAGCCTCGATGAGGGTGCATTGAAGCTGGCGAAGGCCGGCTCCGGTCACTATCGAGCTTCGACAGAAGATGGCCGCGCCGTGAGCTCCTGCTACGAGTTCCGCATCAGGTTCGATTTCAAGAGATAGCCGCGCCCAGCAATTCAGATAGCTTGCTATTAGATAGCGCGCGATATAATCTGCGCGCCTATGACCACCACGCAACGCAACAGCCGCCCTCGCAGCCCCAAGCCCTCGCTGCTTCTGGGTGAACAGCTGTGCTTTGCGCTGTACTCCACGACGCTGGCAATGAACAAGGTGTACCGCAAGCTGCTGCGCGAGCTGGATCTCACCTATCCGCAGTACCTCGTGATGATGGTGCTGTGGGAGCGCGATGAGTTGATGGTCTCGCAGATCGGCGAGCGCCTGTTTCTGGACTCGACCACCCTGACACCGCTGCTGAAGCGGCTCGAGTCATCCGGACTGGTTACGCGCACCCGCGCGGCAAGCGACGAGCGCCAGGTCATCATCACGCTGACACGGCAGGGCCGGTCATTGAAGAGCCAGGCCCAAGAGGTACCCGAAGCCGTTTTCTGCGCCTCCGAATGTACACCGGAAGAGCTCGTGAGCATGCGCGAGCACCTGCTGCTGCTGCGGAGGAAGCTGTTCAAGAATGCCTGATCCGTCGGCTGTCGGCATATATATAGCGCACGATTTAATAGCGAACATGTAAATTCAACCGAGGAACGTAACCATGTCAATCGAAAAAGTGTTGTACCGTGCTCATGCCACCGCCACCGGTGGCCGTGATGGCCGCGCCGTCGCCTCCGATGGCGCGCTGGACGTGAAGCTCGCCACCCCGCGCGAGCTGGGTGGCGCCGGAGGCGTGGGAACCAACCCCGAGCAGCTGTTCGCGGCCGGCTATAGCGCCTGTTTTCTGGGCGCACTGAAGTTCGTCGCGGCACGCGAGAAAGTGACCCTGCCAGCTGCAACCTCGATCGCAGGAACGGTCGGCATAGGTGCAATTCCGACCGGCTTCGGCATCGAAGTCGAGTTGCAGATCTCAGTGCCGGGACTCGCCCGCGACGTGGCCCAGAAGTTGGTCGACCAGGCACACGTGGTCTGTCCCTATTCGAACGCGACTCGAAATAACATCGACGTCCGCCTCGTGCTCGTGTGAGCCGGGAGGCCCTGCTGATTCGAGGCAGCGGCAAGCCGCCGGCAGCCCTCACAGGTTGCCGGCGGCCCAACCACCAGCGGCAAGCGCTCCCGAGCATGCCGTCAGGACCGCGCTTGCCGCCATGGCATTAAGGATTAAGATGGATCATTGACTAATGGAGGGTCACCTGTGGCCATCGCTCCGCGCACCCGGTTGGAAACCCACACTGTGGAGAACCAACCGCCGCCATTCGCCGGCCGCAATCTCTACCTGACTGACCTGGCACTGTGCGAGGCCGTGAAGCGCGAAGCGGGTGACTGGCTGCACGAGCGGGCGAGCGCCCTTGGCGCGGTGGCAGGCTCGGAGGAGGTGCTGGCGCTGGGTGAAGCGGCCAACCGCAACAAACCCGAGCTCGTAGCGTTCGATCGCTACGGGCGCCGCCTCGATGAGGTGCGTTTTCATCCCAGCTATCACGCCCTCATGGCGCTCGCCATGGAACACCGTATTCACGATCTTCCCTGGACGCTGGATGTGCCCGGCCGGCATCTGGGGCATGCCGCGCTGCTGGCGATCTTTACGCAGGCCGAAGCGGGCACAATGTGCCCGCTCGACATGACCTACGCGGCCGTACCGACACTGCGCGCGCAACCGGATCTGACTTCCTCCTGGCTGGAGAAAGTGATCGGCGGTCGTTATGACCCCGCACTACGGCCGATAGCAGGCAAGCCGGGTATCACGTTGGGCATGGCCATGACCGAGAAGCAGGGTGGCAGTGACGTACGAGCAAACACCACCCGCGCGCAACCTCTGGGTGGCTATGAATACAGCCTCGTGGGTCACAAATGGTTCTGCTCGGCACCTATGAGTGACGGTTTCCTCACGCTTGCGCAGGCTGCTGGCGGCCTGGCGTGCTTCCTGGTCCCTCGCATCACTCCGGTGGGCGAGCGCAACGCGATCCACCTGATGCGATTGAAGGAGAAGCTGGGCAACACGTCCAATGCATCGGCCGAGATCGAGTACCACGGGGCGTACGCTTTGCGCATAGGCGAGGAGGGGCAGGGCGTGAAGGTCATCATCGACATGGTGCAACACACACGCCTCGGCACTGTAGCCATGACAGTCGGTCTCATGCGTCGTGCATTGGCGGAGGCAGTGAACCATGTGGCAGGTCGGCGAGCGTTCCAGAAGACCTTGATCGACCAGCCCCTCATGACCTCCGTGGTGGCTGACCTCGCTCTCGAGTACGAAGCGGCGGTTGTGTTGGCGATGCGGGTCGCGCGATTCTTTGGCGAGTCCGGCTCTGAGGCGCGGGCGTTGACGCGACTCACCGTGGCTCTCGCAAAATATCTGCTGACCAAGCGTTGTCCCAACTTCGTCTACGAATGCCTGGAGTGCCATGGTGGCGCCGGTTACGTTGAGGAAACGCCCATGCCGCGACTGTTCAGGGAGTCGCCACTGAATGCAATTTGGGAAGGTTCGGGCAACGTCATTGCTCTGGATGCGCTGCGCACGCTAAGCCGCGAGCCGGCTGCATTGGACTGCTACGCGGCCGAGGTTGCCCTGGCAAAAGGCGGCAACACTTGGCTCGATCACGCCGCGCTCGAACTGATCGCGCTTGCCCGGCTGCCTGTGGACGAAAGCCAGGCGCGCTCGCTGTGCGAGCGCATGGCCCTGGTACTGCAGGGCTCCTTGCTCGTTCGTCATGCGCCGCAGGCGGTGGCTGATGCCTTTTGCGCACGCCACTTCGAAGCGGGAGCGGCCCTTACCTATGGAACGCTGGCTTCAGCTGTAGACGCCGCTGCCATCATCCGCAGACAGTTGAATTCGTGACCCGCGCGCACGTTGCGGGGGCGTTAAATTGTGTTTAGGCTCGAATCAGTCCCTGCCGGAGTGAATCGTGCCGCCTACGCCCAGTCCCGATCAGCTGCCAGTCGAGCGGGCGATTACCGTGCGCGCAGCCGTGATCGGACTGTTGGATGCCTTTGGCATGCGGACGGTCTTCGGTAATCCGGGCTCGACGGAATTGCCGCTGTTCCGGGATTTCCCGGCAGAGTTTCGCTATGTGCTCGGGCTGCAGGAGTCCGTTGTCGTGGGGATGGCGGATGGGTATGCCCAGGCGACTCGTAATGCCGCCTTCGTCAACCTGCACTCGGCAGTAGGCGTCGGGCATGCGCTGGGCAACGTTTTCACGGCCTACAGGAATCAAACCCCGCTGGTGATTACGGCCGGTCAGCAGGCTCGTTCCATTCTTCCATTCGAGCCCTTTCTATTCTCGTCCCAACCCACGGAATTGCCCAAGCCCTACGTGAAGTGGGCCGTTGAGCCGGCCCGTGCGGAAGACGTACCTGCGGCGATCGCACGTGCGTACTACACGTCGATGCAACCTCCGCGAGGTCCTACTTTCGTATCGGTACCGGTCGATGACTGGGACCGGATGTGCGAGCCGGTTGAGCCGCGGAAAGTGAGTACGGCAGTGCGCGGCGATCCTGCTCTGATGACACAAATAGCGGGTGCCTTGAGCGCTGCCGAGCGGCCCGCGTTTGTAGTCGGGGCTTCCGTCGCACGCGATGGTGCGTGGGATGAGGTAATCGAGCTGGCGGAACGCCATCAGGCACGTGTGTGGGTTGCGCCGATGTCCGCTCGCAACAGCTTTCCCGAGAACCACGCGCTGTTTGCCGGCTTCCTCGCGGCTCACCGCAGCAACATAATGGCAGCGCTGGCAGGACACGATTTGATTCTCGTGCTGGGTGCGCCCCTATTTACTTACCACACCGAAGGGTTCGGCCCGCACGTGCCACTCTCGGCACAGGTGTTCCAGATCACCGATGACCCGGTTGCTGTCAGTTGGACTCCGGTGGGCACGTCGGTATTCGCTAGCCTGGCTCCCGCGATTCGCGAGTTGTTGAGTGGTCGCGCGCCGGCCGCTCGCAGCCGACCGGCAGCCCGCACGCGAGTGCAACCGCTGTCGGGCTCCGAGTTGACTGACGAGTATCTGTTGCAGCAGATAGCGCTGCTGCGGCCAGCCGGAAGTATCATAGTGGAGGAGGCTCCGAGCAGCCGCGGTGCCATGCACGATCGGCTGCCCATCACTGATCCGGATACGTTTTACACCTGCGCGAGCGGCGGGCTGGGCCATGGTCTGCCAGCTGCAATCGGCGTGGCCCTGGGGCGGCCAGGCGCCAAGGTAATCGGTCTACTCGGAGACGGTTCGAGTATGTATTCAATCCAAGGCCTATGGACGGCCGCCCGCTTGAAACTGCCGGTGACCTTTATCATCGTCAACAATCGGCGCTACGAGGCCTTACTGGAGTTTGGCCGTCACTTCGGCCTGCCGCAGGTCGTCGGAACGGATCTGCCGGAAATCAACTTCTGCGACCTCGCGCGCGGCCAGGGGTGCCGCGCAATCCGCGTCGAGCGCGTGACGGAGCTCGATGAGGCGCTGAAAACGGGCTTCACTGCGTCATGGCCGACCCTGATCGAGGTCGTGGTGACGCAGAAGAACTGAGACGAGGAGACACGCTCATGAGCAAGTCCCGGTCGTTGCGTACATTCGCCGAGTTTTACCCGTTCTATCTGGGCGAGCACACCAACACGATGTGCCGCCGGCTGCATTTTACCGGTACGACGATTGCCGCCGTGCTGATCATTACCGCCGTCGTCACGCAACGCTGGTGGCTTCTCGCGCTGGCGTTGGTCGAGGGCTACGCGTTTGCCTGGGCAGGGCACTTCTTCTTTGAGCATAACAGGCCCGCCACCTTCAAGTACCCGCTGTTCAGTTTCATCGGCGACTGGCGCATGTGGTGGGATATTCTCACGGGCAGACAACACATCCGCGCAATCAAACCCGCGGAGCGGGAATAGCCCCCAGCGCACGCTCGAGACTCACACCGATCGCCAGCAGCGCTCGATCGGAAGCGGCGGGGCCATCAAATTCGATACCGACGGGCAGGCCCTCTGCCGTAAGTCCCGCGGGCAGCACCAACCCCGGCAGACCCGCCGTGCTTCCCGGCGCTATGTTACGTCCAACAACCGTGAAGAAAGGTACTTTACGTCCGCCAATGTCCACTGTTTCATCCGCGCCGATTGGCGGTGGCGGCGCCATGGTCGTGGGAAATACAATCGCAGCCACTCCCGTTCGGGTGAAATAATCCTGAAACAGGCGGCGCAACGCTGGTAGATGGATATCGCGCGCCGCGGCGTAAACCCGTTCCGGCACAAAGTTCGCGCTGCCCGGCAGCACATCACTGCGAAAGATCGCCTGTATGTCGGGACTGGCCGCATGCACGACCTGCTCAAAGGTCAGGTGGGTCCGATATTCCCGCAGATACTGCGCCAATGACACCCGCACGTCATGGTTCTGCACCTGATCGGTGGTCAACTCGATCAGGTGCCTGAGTCCGGGAAGCTCGGTGTCAATGACTTCGGCACCGGCTTGCCGCAGCTTTTGCAGGGCCTGCTCAGTCACGTGCTGCACCTCGGCATCGAGGCCCGTGAACCAATAGTCCCTGACGATTCCAAATCGCAATCCCTGCAAGGACGCAGGCCGCAGGGCCCGCCAGTCTGCGGCCGCGACCGAATCGAACAGTGCGAGGTCGGAGACTGACCTGGCGTGTGGCCCTACTTGATCGAACAGCGGCGTAATCGGCACACAGCCCTTGGTTGAGTAGCGTCCGGTGCTCGGTCTGAAGCCGGCAATCCCACACATTGCGGCTGGTACGCGAATAGATCCCTGCGTGTCTTCGGCAATGCCGAGCGGCGCCATGCGCGCCGCCACCGCGGCGGCCGTGCCACCACTGCTGCCGCCGGGAATCCGCCCAGGGTCGTAAGGATTGTGGACTGCCCCGAAGGCGCGGTTGTTACTGGTCCAGCCGTAGGAAAGCTCGTGCAGGTTGGTCTTGCCCAACACGATGGCCCCGCTCGCGCGCAGCGACCTCACAATGGGTGCATCGGCCTCCGGTTGGAAGTCGCGCAAGGCGGGCGTGCCGGCGCTGGTCGGATAGTCGCGCGTATTAACGCTATCCTTCACCGGAAGGGGCAGGCCAAACAACGGGCCCGGCTTTCCCCCGGAATTACGGTATTTGTCACATGCACGCGCTGCCTCCAATACCCGCGAGGGTTCGAGGGTAATGAAAGCATTGAGTGCGCGCAGTGATTCGCAACGCGCGAGCAGCACGCGTGCATAGCGCTCTGCAGTGATCTCACCGCGGGACATGCGCGCGACTGCGTCACCTGCGCTGAGTTGTAGTATTGCGGCCGAATCGCCGTCAGATGCTGGATCCGCGAACGCTGCGAACGTGGCAAGGGGCGCGCTCATTGCCGCGGCTCCTGCCACACCCTGCATGAACGCACGGCGGGACACATTGTCTGAGTTGGACATACACCACTCTTGTTCGGATGAATCCTGTACGCAGGCTGAACGTGTCGGCTCAATCGCCACAGAAGGTCAAACTTTTTCCCCCGCTGCCTAACGTAGCCGATTTTTGTGAAACGCGTGTTTGCAATCACGCCCCGGGCAGGTACCTTTGCGAGAATCGTTGACGATAGAGGAGCTTGAATGGTGAACAAGTCTTTGGCAGTCGGGTTGGTGATTGGGGCCATCGCGGCAGGGACGGTTGGCGCGGTGGCCGGGTATCGGATTCTCAAGGCCCCGGGCAGCGCGCAGGTCGTCAGTGCCAAGGCTCTGACCAAGACGGTCAGGACTCCACGCCAGGAATGCCACGACGAGCAGGTTACTCATACGAAACCGGTCAAAGACAAGGACCGGCTGGTAGGAACGGGAGTGGGTGCGGTGGTTGGCGGATTGCTCGGCAGCCGGATCGGTGGCGGCAACACGCGGATCGTCACCGGCCTCGCCGGCGCCGCTGCGGGTGGCTACGCCGGAAACAAGATCCAACAGAGAGTACAGCAGGGAAACACGTACACCACGACGGAGCAACGGTGCGTCACTGTGTATGATAGTCACGAGGAATCGAAAGGGTACGAGGTCGTGTACATGTTGGATGGCAAACGTCATCACGTACACATGGACCGCGATCCCGGTAAGGAAATCCCCGTCCGCGACGGTCAGATTGTGACTGATTCCGCCTCGGATGAGGCCGGCAAGGACCCATCGTAAGGCCCTGGTTCGCACGCTCACGTGTCGCACAAGCGCGCCCCGGCGCGCGCTTGTGCCACTAGTCGCGCTTGGCTGAGTCCGCTTCCAGCCGCGCCAGCTTCATGATTGAGTCAGCAAACAGAGTCAGCAGAGACTCCGCTATCGGGTTCGTCATTTCGGCGGGGCTCGACATCATGTACAACTTCACGCCTTCAGCCATGCTCATGAAGCCCATGGCGACCTGCTCCGGCGGAAGTGGCGGCGGCGCCCCGACCCGCTCGTAGAAGTAGCGGATGAAATCGGCAATTAGAGCGCGTTTCTGCGCCATGAGCGCGTTCAGCTTGGCCCGGAAGCGGGCGTCACGCGCCGCCAGCATGCGCGCCTCGGTCCAGTTCATGCAGGAATCATTGTCGCGGTATATCTGGGCATAGATGTCGATCGCCGCGCGCTGCAGGTCATCGACCGGCAGGGAACGGTCCGCCCGCAGGGCGTTGAGCTCATCGGTGGCCTGTTGGTGCTCGCGCCGCAGCAGCTCGATGAATAAATCGTCCTTGCTGCTGAAGTTCGAATAGAAGGCACCGCGGGTGTAGCCGGCCGCGGCCGCTATGTTCTCCACGCTGGCCGCTTCCAGGCCCTTCTTGGCAATCACTTTCTGCGCGGCATCCAGCAGGCGCTGGGTGGTCTGCTCCCGGCTGTCATCTCTACTCAAGCGTTTGCGGCTCATGTGGCCAGCCTAGCACACGCGCACCCCAAGATAAATACATCGAAGTATCAGGATACAGATGTGTATCTGAATACTACTATGCATCATAAGGGCTGCCTCGCGGCCCGCCGGACCATGAGTGGGGAAGCGTCGTGACTAGTACCGATCACAATTTGAGCCTGCGGAACGCCGCAGTAGCGCCGGCTACGCTGCTGGGGGTTGCGCTGGTGTGCTTGCTTGCAGCCTGTCACGGAGCCCCGCCGCCCGCGGCGCCGCCGGCTGTCGTCGTTGCCCTGCCGGTCCATTCCGACGCCGGCAACGGCAGCACATCTGTCCGCCATCCGGTGGAAGTCACCGCCAGGTACTCGAACCCCGTGTCATTTCGGGTCCCCGGGAAGCTGATCGAGCGGCGTGTGCGCCTGGGAGATGCGGTGAAACAGGGACAGGTGCTCGCGCGGCTCGATCCCCTCGACGCACAGAAGCAGGAAGCCGCGGCCAGGGCCGCCCTGGCCGCAACCGAGCATCGTCTGACCTTCGCGCGGCAGCAACTCGAGCGCGACCAGGCGCAATCGCAACAGAACCTGATTGCGGCCAACCAGCTCGAGCAGACCCAGGATGCGTTCTCCACGGCGCTGGCCGGGCGCGATCAGGCTGCCGCGCAGTGGGTCGTGGCCCGCAATTCCCTCCAATACAACACGTTGACTGCCGACCATGACGGTGTGATCACGAGCGAGAACGCCGACACGGGTCAGGTGGTGGCCGCTGGTCAACCCGTTTACGGTCTCGCGTGGAGCGGCGAGACGGATGTGATTCTCGACGCCGCCGAGAGCGAGCTCGGCAAAATCTCCGTCGGCCAGGCTGCGACCGTCACTTTTCCTGCGTTGCCGCAGCAGCAGTTTGCGGCGCGCGTACGCGAGATCTCACCCGCGGCCGATCCCCAGAGCCGCACCTACCGGGTAAAGCTGACCATGACCCAGGCCGCACCGGCGGTGCGGCTCGGCATGACCGGTGATGCAACACTTGCGGCGGCCGCGGACCCCGCGGAGCCGGATCCGCCCAGCTATACCGTTCCGGCTACGGCCCTTTTCCACCAGGACAACAGTCCGGCCGTGTGGGTGATCGACGGCAAGAGCTCAACACTGCAATTGCGCCCCGTCAAAGTAGGCCGCTATAGCGATCGCTCCACGCTCATCACCGCCGGACTGAATGAGGGCGATGTAGTCGTATTGGCCGGCGTGCACACCGTCTTTGCGGGCCAGGCCGTCAGGCCGGTCAGGCCCCTGTTTGATAGCCAGGACAACATCGACGGCGCCGCGGGCCCGGCGGCGCGATGAGCCAGGACTACGGCAGCACGCCCGGCGCCCCGCCGCACTCTGTGGCGCCGGCGAATACTCCGGCCGAACAGGGCGGCGGTGCCTCAGCCCATCGGTTCAATCTATCGAGCTGGACCCTGCAGCATCAGCCGCTCGTGATCTTCCTGCTCGTGCTGATCACCTTGTTCGGCATCATCTCGTACGGCAGGCTGGCCCAATCCGAGGATCCGCCGTTCACCTTCAAGGTGATGGTCGTCAGTACGTTCTGGCCCGGCGCGACCGCCCGCCAGGTTCAGGAGGAGGTGACTGACCGGATCGCGCGCAAACTGCAGGAAACGCCGGAAGTTGACTTTCTGCGCAGCTATTCGCGCCCCGGGGAATCAACACTGTTCTTCACCATCAAGGATGCGGCGCCACCCTCACAGGTACCCGCTACCTGGTACCAGGTTCGCAAGAAGGTCGGGGACATTGCCAATACCCTGCCCGCGGGAGTGCAGGGACCGTTCTTCAACGATGAGTTCGGTGACGTGTACACGAACATCTACGCCCTGGAAGGCGACGGGTTTTCGTTCGCACAGTTGCATGACTATGCCGAGCGCCTCAGGACCGAGCTGCTGCGGGTCCCCAACGTCAACAAGGTGGACTTCATTGCCGATCAGGAGCAGCGCATTTACATCGAGATTGCCAATGCGCAGCTCGCCAAGCTCGGCCTGACACCGCAGCAGATCGCCGATGCGGTCAATTCCCAGAATGCGGTAGCCGGATCCGGAGTCTTCACGACCGGTGCCGACCGGGTCTATGTCCGGCCAACCGGGCAGATCACCGACGTCGATGCGCTCGGTGACACGTTGATCCGTGTCAATGGACGGGTCCTGCGGCTCGGTGACATCGCGACCGTCCGGCGCGGCTATCTCGATCCAGCGACGCAGTACATGCGCTTCAACGGCCAGGCTGTGTTGGGAATCGGAATTACGATGGCGCCCTCGGGCGACGTCATAGCGCTGGGCAAGGCGCTGGATACCGAGACGGCTCGGTTGCGAGCATCGTTGCCGGCAGGGCTCAAACTCACGCAGGTCGCAAATATGCCTGCCGCGGTGGGTCACTCCGTGGAGGATTTTGTCGAGGCAGTTGCCGAGGCAATCGGCATCGTGCTGGTGGTCTCGCTCCTCAGTCTCGGCGTCCGCACCGGAATGGTCGTGGTCATCTCCATACCCTTGGTGCTGGCGGCCACTGCGCTCTTCATGTACTTGTTTGGCATTGGGCTGCATAAGGTGTCGCTGGGCACATTGATCCTGGCACTGGGGCTGCTGGTCGATGATGCCATCATTGCCGTGGAGAGCATGGCGGTGAAAATCGAGCAAGGCTTTGGGCGTCTGCGTGCAGCGGCATTTGCCTACACCAGCACCGCATTTCCGATGTTGACCGGTACCTTGGTGACGGTATCGGGGTTCCTGCCCATCGCACTGGCGAAATCCGCAACCGGTGAGTACACCCGTTCCATCTTTCAGGTGTCAGCCATTACGCTGCTGTTGTCGTGGCTCGCGGCGGTGATCGTCATTCCGCTGTTGGGTTATCGCATCCTGTCAGAGCATCCGACCCGCAGCGGCTCGCGTCATGCGGCTGAGGCAGGCAAGGGCGCGGAAGCGGGGCAGGAGCATCATGATATTTACGACACTACGTTCTACCGCCGGCTGCGGGGCTGGATAGCGTGGTGCGTCGACCATCGCATACGGGTGTTGGTCGTTACGTTGATCATCTTCGTGGTCTCGTTGGGCGCATTCAAGTTGGTGCCGCAGCAGTTCTTCCCGAGCTCCGACCGCCCGGAGCTGATGGTCGATCTGCGCTTGCCCGAAGGCGCATCGTTCGCCGCGACGCTGCGGCAAGCGCAGCGCTTTGAAGCAGCTCTGGGAAAGCGTCCCGAAATAGACCACTTCATCGATTTCGTGGGCGCGGGAGCACCGCGCTTCTATCTGCCGCTGGACCAGCAGCTGGCAGCACCTAACTTTGCACAGTTCGTGGTAACGGCGCGCAGCGTCAAGGACCGGGAGAAGCTGATCCCCGTTCTCAACGAGATCCTGCGGACGGATTATGCAACGGTGCGCAGCCGGATCAGCCGCCTCGAAAACGGCCCACCCATCGGCTTCCCCGTGCAATTCCGGGTCACCGGGCCCGAAATCGCCGCTGTGCGGCAGTGGGCGGACAAGGTTGCCGCGGTCATGCGCAGCAATCCGGACACCACCAACGTGCAGTTCGACTGGGATGAGCCCGCCGAGCGCTCAGTCCGATTCGAGATCGACCAGTCCAAGGCGCGCCGCCTCAACATCTCCTCGCAGGACATTGCCAACTACCTGGATATGTCGCTGACCGGCTATTCGGTGACCCGCTTCCGCGAGCGCGACAAACTGATCAGCGTAGACCTGCGGGCACCCGAGCCCGATAGGATCGACCCGGCGCAGCTCGAGCGTCTAGCCATTCCCTCGCAGAACGGCACAGCCGTGCCACTGGCCGCCCTGGGACGGTTTGTCTACGGTCTCGAGTACGGCGTGATCTGGGAGCGGGATCGCCAGCCGACCATCACCGTGCAGTCGGATGTGCAGCATGGCGCCCAGGGCATCGATGTCACGAACCGGGTCGACGCCGCGCTGGCGGCCTTGCGAAAACAACTACCCGTGGGCTATCGAGTCGAAATCGGCGGCTCGGTGGAAGAAAACGCAAAAGCGCAGGGCTCCATCAATGCACAGATGCCCGTGCTGCTGGTCACAGTGTTGGTACTGCTGATGGTTCAGTTGCAGAGCTTCAGCCGTGTGCTGATGGTCGTACTCACGGCGCCGCTTGGCCTGATAGGCGTAGTGATCGCATTGTTGGCGTTCCGCATGCCGTTCGGCTTCGTGGCCCTGCTGGGCACGATCGCCATGTTCGGTATCATCATGCGCAACTCCGTGATCCTCGTTGACCAGATCGAGCAGGACATTCTTGCCGGTCACAGCCGCTTCGAAGCCATCATCGGCGCGACGGTGCGCCGTTTCCGGCCAATCACTCTGACTGCCGCCGCGGCCGTGCTGGCCTTGATCCCGCTGTTGAGAAGCAACTTTTTCGGCCCGATGGCTACCGCGCTCATGGGCGGAATCACGGTGGCAACTGTATTGACACTGGTCTATCTCCCCGCGCTGTACGCCCTTTGGTTTCGCGTCCGGCGGGATGAAGCACCAAGGGAGGCTGTGACGTGAAATTGCAGTGGGGCGCGGGTGCTCTCGCATGGGCTGCGGTTGTCCTGGCTCTTTCGGCCTGCACCGCGTTCGGTCCGGATCGGCGGCCGCCACCGATGCCGCAGCCGGCTCACTACTCCGTTGAGGGACAACCTGCTCAGACTGCGCAGGCTGACGGCGTTGCGCAACAGGTGGCCAGCGGCGCACGTCCGGTACCACGATGGTGGACCGCCTACGGATCCGATGATCTAGACGCGCTCGTGGACGAGGGGCTGAAAAATAGCCCGTCCCTCGCGGCTGCGCGCAGCGCCTTACAAGCCGCCCGGGAGCAGCTTCGCTCGCAGATCGGCGCGAACATGCTTCCACAAATTGACCTCGAGTTCAGCCCGTCGCGGCAACGAACGCTGGGAATTCCCACTCTTCCCGAGCAGACCTTTATCGAGAACGTCTTTACAGCGCAGGCGAAAGCCTCGTACACGTTCGACTTCTTCGGTGCTGCATTCCTCGCGGACCGGTCGCTCGCAGGCCAGGTCCGGCAACAGGCATTGCAACTGGAGGCGACGCGCCGGGCGCTGGCGGCCAACATCGTGGTTGCAACCATCAATGTCGCTTCCCTTCAGGAGCAGGTTACTGCGACTGAGACACTCGTTGCGCTGGGCGAGCAGCGCGCACAACAGGTGGCGGCCCGTTATAAGTTGGGTAGCGCGTCCCGGGAAGAGATGTTGGCGAGCGAGCAGGATGCCGCAAATGCCGCAGCCACGCTGCCGGCACTGCGCGCACAGGCATTGGCGGTGCGGCACGCTCAAGCGGTTCTTTTGGGCAGAACGCCTGACGATGCGCCACCGCCACTACAACTGGAAGCACTCAAGGTTCCGCAGACCGTGCCGGTCTCGGTGCCCTCAGATCTTTTGCATCAGCGCCCTGACATTCTTGCGGCAGAGGCTGCTGTACGGGCGGCTGCGGACGCCGCGGGTGCTGCCACCGCATCGATGTTTCCGTCTTTGAGCCTCACCGCGTCCTATGGACGCGGGGGCTTCGACTGGTCAACGTTTACTTCGCCCGAGGGCGCGATCTGGGGTGTGGGGGCTACGCTGACCCAGCCTCTGTTTCATGGCGGAGCCTTGCTCGCGCGCAGGCGTCAGTACCAGGCAAACTACGACGTTGCAGTGGGTCAATACAAGCAGACGGTATTGTCGGCATTCAGGACTGTCGCGGACACGCTCGTCTCGCTCGATGAAGATGCCAACACACTGGTTCAGACACAGCGCGCCGAGACCGCGGCCCACGACGCGCAAGGCGACACGGACTCTCGCTACCGCCTGGGCTCGACTGCATTCTTTGTGACCTTGACAGCGGGGCAGCAGTATCAGAACGCTCACATCCAGCATGTCCGGGCACGCGCATCACGACTTGCTGACACGGCCGCTCTGTTCGATTCGATGGGAAATCCGCCGGCGGCTGAACTAGAATAGGGCAACACCAGCGCAGGTGAGCCAAGCTGACGGAAAAAGAACTGATTGCGGCATGTCTGGCCCTCATCGCCGGACTCGAGCAACCGCGAATCGAAATACTCCGCGGGCAGATCCGCGACGGTGGGGATCCGCTGGGCGAGGCGTTGTCTTCGATACGTTCAGCAGCCGCACGGCGTGCGGTTGGCGCGATCTACACACCGGCTCCCATCGTCCGTTCGATGCTGAGTTGGGTTGCGGCTCAAGGCCAGCCGGCCCGTATCGTAGATCCGGGGGCGGGCTCCGGCCGCTTTATCATGGCCGCTGCCGAGGCATTCCCCGATGCACACCTGGTGGCCATCGAGACGGATCCCTTGGCGGCTCTCACGTTGCGTGCCAACCTGAGTTGCCGTGGTTGGACAGATCGCACGGCGATCATGGTCAAGGATTACCGGCATGTACAGCTGCCTCCGAGCGCGGGCATCACGGCGTTTGTCGGGAATCCCCCATATGTGCGGCATCACGGAATCAGCGACGAGTGGAAGATGTGGTACGCCGCGCGCTTCGCTGAACTAGGGATCAAGGCGAGTGCTCTCGCGGGATTGCACCTGCACTTCTTCTTGCAAACCCGCTTGCTGGCGCGGCAATCCGACATAGGCGCATTCGTCACCTCGGCCGAGTGGCTGGATGTCAACTATGGCTCCGCCCTGCGCGAGTTGTTTCTGACCGGATTGGGTGGCGTCGCACTGCATGTTCTGAAGCCGACGGTCGAAGCTTTTCCCGGCATAGCGACTACTGCGGCGGTTACCTGCTTTCGTGTGGGCGAAACGGCCAGGCCAGTGCGTGTCTGCTCGGTAGACTCGCTCGGCGACCTGGATGGGTTGAGCACCGGCGTGGACATACCCCGCGAGCGATTGGTGTCAGCATCGCGCTGGTCGGCAATTGTTGAGCCATCATCCTGTGGGTGCGAGGGTGACATAGAGCTTGGCGAGCTCTTCCGGGTACATCGCGGCCAGGTTACAGGAGCGAACGCGGTCTGGATCGCAGGCGAGCACGCAGAGAGACTTCCCTACCGCGTCAAGCTTCCGGCCATCACGAAAGGCAGTGAGCTCATCAAGGCAGGCGCACATCTGCGCTCAACTGAAGCCCTCAGAAGGGTAATCGACCTGCCTGCTGAGTTAGATGAGTTTACGCGCGAGGAGCGCAGGTGCATCAGCGCGTTTCTGCGCTGGGCCAGGAAGCAGGGTGCCGATCAAGGATATATCGCGCAGCATCGCAAGGCGTGGTGGTCTGTAGGACTCAAATCTCCTGCGCCGATACTGTGCACGTACATGGCGCGCCGGCCGCCACAGTTCACGCTGAATACCTGCCATGCGCGGCACATCAATATTGCACACGGCCTGTACCCGCGAGCAGCTCTACCCGCCGCTGCTCTGACTCGCCTGGTGACCTGGTTGAACACAAACATCCACCGGGGCAGCGGCAGGACCTATTCGGGGGGACTGACGAAGTTTGAGCCCAAGGAAATTGAGCGCTTGCGAATCCCCGGTCTTGCTACTCTGCTGGCCGATAACGCCTAGCCGGGAGCCCGGGTGCCAATCTCAGCTGGGCATCAATTCACGTGTCAGCGCGGCCGCGCTGATTTCCCTGCAGCCGGTAACGTTCTGACCAGCCCACAATGGTGAGAAATCTCCGCGCCTGGCGCTTTCTGCCGCTCGCCGCAAGGGGGCCAACGCATTCGCGGCAAGCGGAAAGGCGGGCACCGCCGAGTTCAAAGGCCCCAACTCGTCGGTAAGTCGATTCGGTATTCCCCGGGCTACTCCACCGGTGAAAAGGTTCGTCAGTACAGTGTGCCTCGCGCGGCCGCCCTTCAGCGCCGCGCGATGGACGCTGCTGGTGTCCGCTTCGGGGCAAAGGAGGTAGGCGGTTCCTACTTGAACGCCAGCTGCCCCCAGCGCCAGCGCCGCGGCCACCGTATCGGCGGATGTAACTCCTCCCGCCGCAATCACCGGCACTTTTACTGCCTGTATGACTTGCGGCAGTAGCGCGAACGTTCCCATCTGTTCCGCGAGGTCCTTCGACAGGAACATTCCACGATGTCCACCGGCCTCGAGGCCTTGGGCGATGAGGGCATCCGCGCCGTTTGCCTCGAGCCAGAGCGCTTCAGCGACGGTCGTCGCCGACGAGATTACTTTCGCGCCCCAAGACTTGACTCGAGCCATGAGCGCGGGCGAGGGCAGTCCCAGGTGAAAGCTGACAACCGGCGGCCGGAACTCGCTGAGCAGCTCGGCCGCCTCAGCGTCGAAAGGTTTGCGAGGCGGACCGCCGCCGGCATCGGCCCGCATGTCCATCCCGAATTCCTTGTAGTACGGCGCGAGCTGAGCTCGCCACAGAGCTTCTTGCGCCGCGTCCGCGACTGGCGGCGAATGACAGAACAGGTTGACGTTGAAGGGCCTCGTAGTGCCTGAACGTATAGCCGTGAGCTCACGGCGCACGCTCTCGGCGCTCAACAGTGCACAAGGTAGCGATCCCAGCCCGCCGGCCTCGCAAACTGCAATAGCCAAGGCAGAGCCCTGCACGCCGGCCATGGGTGCCTGGATGATGGGAAGCTCAATTCCCAGTGTGTCGGCCAGTCTGGGGGTGACGCGCACGGAATGATTTTCTCACAACGCGGGTGGCGTTGCCCCGAGATCGATGCGGCCATAGACACCATCCGCCTCGTCGTTGACGCCTGCGGCAAAGAACAGAGTGTTGTGCGGCTGGCTCGAGTGATCATTGCCGAAGGCGATACCCCAGAGTCCGGGCATCGCAAACGGCTTCCCCGTTGGGTCGGTCAGCGTCGTTAAGTAGGTTCCCTTGGCCGGGTCGAAGGCGTTGATCGTACCGTCGCCGAAATTGCCGACCAGCAAGGCGCCACTCAGCGTGCCGAAATCCATGGGCGCCACGGCCATGCCCCACGGGGCGTTCAACGAGCCGCCGGTGGCTACCAAGTGGGTCAGGAACTGGCCACTTGTATCAAAGATGTCAATCAGTCCCAATCCAGCGCCATTCACGTCATCCTCGGCGTCGGCATCCTGCTTTGCGTACGCGACGTAGAGCTGAGTTGCACCGCCGGTGCCGTTGGGAATCGCCTGGATCCCGTAGGGCGCGTACCCGGCGGGCAGATTCGGATCCACGAAAGCGGTTGCCGGCCAGGCCTGCTTCGTGAAAGTGGCATCGAACACATCGATTCGGCTGTTGTGGAAGTCAGTGGCATAGAGATAGTTCGCGGTGCCCACGGCGGCAATCGCCAGCCCCTTATAAATGGCTCCGCCGGGATCGCCGTTGGCTGCGGGGTAGGTGATCACGGTGTTGGTGCCGGAGGCCTGGTTCCAGCCCGCGATAAAGCCACCTTCGCCGCTGAAAATAAACAGTGCCGGACCGCCATTGACCTTGAAGTCCTGGGTCGCGTTGAACACGATTCCGGTGGGATCAACGGTGGTACCGCTCCCGTTGGCAGGCAAAGTCACAATCAACGGGAGTGGCTTGCCGGCGCCGTCATACAGCGTCGATGTATTGCTGTGGTTGTTCGCAACCCAGAAAGGCGTAGCGGGACCGGCGACCACACCCCACGGGTTGATGAGATTGGCGTCCTGGTGCAATGCGATTCCGGCCATGTTCGATACAAGCGCGGTAGCCGTATACACGCTGTTGATCTTGAGCATTGCCGACATCTGGCCCGAGCTGCCTGCCGCTGAGCCGCTCATGCCTGCGGAAGAGGTGCACGTCAGTGTGTAGGTTGCGGTTCCGTCGCTCGTAGGTGTAACAGTCATCGTTCCGGAGAGCGGCTGGGAGCCCGACCACGCGCCGCTCGCACTGCACGTTCCCGCATTCATGACAGACCATGTGAGGGTCGCAGACTGACCGAGCGAAATAGTAGTTGGTGCAACCGATAACGTCACAGTTGGTGCGGCTGGCGCGGTCATGAGGTCATCATGTCCGCATGATGTCAGTAGCGCGGCGGACAGAAGCGTGAGCGGCAGCCCATGCCGCCCGAGGGTGTTGATTCGATCGCGGATCGAAAGCATTGATATCTCCCCTGACGCACATGAGCGCGTCAGCATTCGTTTCAAAATGAGCTCTACCAACCCTCGTTGAGGTGAGCCACGGGAGACAGCTTCGAGGTTCTGTCGGGAACGAGAATGTCTGTGTTTGCGGACAGTGGAGACCGAGCGGTCAGCGAGGGAATCCCCAGCGGGGCGCGTATGCGTTTTTTGAGTCCAGGCTGCCGGTAGGGGTCGTCGGCGAGCACCTTCGGTGGGAGCTTACCCCCCAAGAATCTGCCCGGACCCGCCTCGTAGCCCAACTGGTCTGACATAAACGATTACAGAGTCTTGTAATTGGTAATACATCATTGGATACTCGGGGCCATGAAGTAGTCTGACCACTAGGCTGGTGCTGCCAGCCGGTGCGCAATCGTGCTACCTGGGAGGGGGAAGATGTCTCACGGGACTCGCGGGAGAGGGCTTCGCGCCCTCGTGATTTGTGCCGGCGCTGCTCTAGGTGCCGCTAGCGGGAAAGCAGGGGCGCAGGACGCGGGGAAAACTGCTGCATCGACGGCAGCTGCT
>Ga0105247_10000110_pt1 | contig 83499 bp, 71 predicted proteins | sample KBSS24metaG_FD_81519 | JGI IMG/M metagenome (GOLD analysis project Ga0105247, IMG submission 81519) | Switchgrass rhizosphere microbial communities from Kellogg Biological Station, Michigan, USA - KBS S2-4 metaG | ecosystem: Host-associated > Plants > Roots > Rhizosphere > Soil | place... | reverse complement strand
GTCCCAGGCGTCGGTTCGGACACCCGGCCTCGGTCCCCCAATGACGTCGTAGGTGCTCAGGTAGAGCGGGGCGCCGCCGGCGACGACGTAGACCCTGCCGTTGGAGGAGTCGAGCAGCGTCCCGTCGGCCGGATAGGGGCGCAGGTGGTCCCAGGGCACGCCGCCGCCAGCATTGTCGATCGCGGCCTCATCGACGCCGATGCCGGCCCTCGGCCCCCCGATCGCGTCGTAGGTGCTCAGGTAGAGCGGCGCCCCGCCGGCAACGACGTAGACCCGCCCTGCCGATCCGTCCAGCAGAGTTCCGTCGCGAGGAAACTGGGGCAGTGCCGCGAACTGTGCATCGCTAAGCGGCGTCGCGGGCTGTGGGCCGCCGATCGCAGCCCAGTTGGAAACGTAGATTGGCGCACCGCCGGCGATTCGGTAAACGAAGCCGTTGTGGCTGACGAGGCTGCCTTCTCCGATCGACCCACCGCCTCCCCCAGTGGTGCCCTCGGGCAACCACCAGCCCAGGTACACGGCGTAGGAGTGCGCAGCCATCGTCTCGTAGTGCGTGTAGTTGGCGACCCCGTCCGAGGTCGAGACGAGATTTCCGTCTCCAAGACTAAGTGCCACGTGACTGTTGGTTCGATCGCCATTCTGGGCCGCCCAGAACACCAAAGCCCCAAACGGCGGCGTTCCCCCTCCAGTCGTCCCATGATTGAAATGGCCCCAGATGTCCACTGGATAGGTGTTGGATCCAATTGGAACGGTTACCCACGGACGCAGGTTGATGCCGGCGGCCGAATAAGCATTGAACACAAACGAGAGGCAAAGTCCGTTGTAGCTGGTGTCATGCCGATCGGCATACGGACGCGCCCAGGACACAGCAGCGTTCTGGGCACCGGTTCCAGCGTCGGCCGAGTTGGTAAGCGAACTCCCCGAAGCGATCATCATGATGATCGCCAGAAGGCACCAGAGCCGTGCAATTGCCGACGAACCCCTGAGATCCCGGCCGACCGCCCCGCTCATAAAGCCCCCGTCTTGCGCTAACTGTGAGTAGGCCGCAAATCGCCTGGACCAATTGTCCCGAGCGATCAGCGGCAGTCAGCCTATACGTTGACTCACTGTGCAAAGACTGAAAAAGGGCTACTTGTGAACGCGCCTGACAGGATTCGAACCTGTGACCTTCGGTTTCGTAGACCGACGCTCTATCCAACTGAGCTACAGGCGCGGGCTCGGGACGGGTGATCCCGGACGGCGATTCTAGGGGCTCGGGGGGCCTGACGGGGCGGTCGCGGGCCTGGCGGGACTAGCGGCCCTCGAAGGTGGCGTGGCCGGGGCCCTTCTCGAGGAAGGTCTTGACGGCGTTCTGGAGGTCCTCGCTGGCGAAGAGGGCGCCGGCGTCGCGGCGGACCGCCTCGTCGGCGGCGGGCATGCCGCCTTCGCGGAAGCGGCGGAGGATGTGCTTGGTCATCGCGTGGGCCTTGGTGGGGCCGGCGGCGAGCCCCTCGGCGAGGGCGCGGGAGTGGGCCTCGAATTCCTCGGCGGGAAAGATCGAGTTGACGACGCCCCAGCGCTCCAGCTCCTCGGCTCCGAAGACGTCGCCGCTCATCACGAACTGACGGGCGCGGCCGCTGCCGGCGCGCTCGGCGAGGCGCTGGGTGCCGCCCATCGAGGGGGTCAGGCCGACGACCTTCTCGACCAGGCCGAAGGCCGCCTTCGGCGAGGCGACGATCCAGTCGCAGGCGAGCGCGATCTCGAAGGCGGCGGTCAGGGTCAGCGCATGGGCGGCGAAGACGATCGGTGCCGGCAGGGCCTCCAGCTTGTCGATCAGGCCGAGCAGGTCGTCCCAGAGCTCGCCTGCCTGCTGCGGCGTCAGGCCGTCGAAGACGTGGACGTCGACGCCGCCGGAGACCGCCCGGCCCTCGGCGCGGATCAGCAGCGCCCGCGGCGGCTCGGCGGCCACCGCCTCGACCGCGGCGCTGAAGTCGTCGATCATCCGCTGGTCGAAGAGGTTGAGCGGCGGGCTGTCGAAGGTCAGCACCGCCAGGCCGCTCTCCTCGCGCTCCAGCCGCGCCGCCTTGCCGTCCGCCTCGCTCATGGTGCCGGCACCCTATGGACCTCGAAGAGGTTGGTGCCGAGTTCCTGGCCGTCGAGGCCGGCCGTGATCGCAACCAGATCGCCCGGCTTGGCGATCCCGTGCTCGCCGGCCAGCCCGGCGCAGTGGCCGAGCAGGCTGCGCAGCTCGGTCCCGAAATCGCTCTGCACCGCGGTCACCCCGAAGAGCAGGTTGAGCCGCCGCACGGTTTCTATCCGCGGCGAGATCGCCAGCACCGGCACCTCCGGCCGGTGGGCGGAGACGAGCCGCGCCGTGCGGCCACTGTTGGTCGGCACCACCAGCGCCTTCAGCCCCAGCCGGTAGACCGCGCCGACGGCGCTCTGGGCAACCGAGTCGGCGACGTCCTGAGTCGCCTGGTCGGTGCGGCTGAACAGCCACTGGCCGTAGCGCAGGTCGGGCTCGGTGGCGCGGGCGATCCGGTCCATCACCCGCACCGCCTCGACCGGGTTCTGCCCGACCGCGGTCTCCTCGGAGAGCATCACCGCGTCAGTGCCGTCGTAGATCGCGTTGGCGACGTCGGTCACCTCGGCGCGGGTCGGCCGCCGCGCCGTCACCATCGAGGCCAGCATCTGGGTCGCCGTGATCACCGGCTTGGAGGCGAGGCCAGCTGTCGCGATCAGCCGCTTCTGCATCACCGGCACCTCAGCCAGCGGCACTTCGATCCCGAGGTCGCCGCGCGCCACCATGATGCCGCCGTTCGCGGCCTGGACGATTTCCTCGGCGCGCACCGCTGCCTCGCGCCGCTCGATCTTCGCGATCAGCGGGATGTCCGAGCCGCGCGCCGCCAACCGTTCGCTGACCGGCGCCAGGTCGGCGGCGGTGGAGACGAAGGAGACGGCAAGGAGGTCGACGCCGTGCTCGACCGCGAACTCGACCCAGCCGAGGTCGCTGTCGGTAGTCGCCGGCAGCGCTGCGCCGCCGGGGATGTTCATCCCCTTGTGCGAGCTCAGCGTCCCCCCCACCTCGACCTCGCAGTCGACCCCGTCGGGCTCAGGGTCGCGGACCCGCAGCCGGATCGCCCCGTCGGCCAGATAGACGACCTGGTCCTCCTGAAGGTCGGTGACGCCCGGCCAGGAGACCGGGATCGTCTCGCCGTCGCCCTCCAGCTCGCGGGGGGTCAGGGTCACGTGCATCCCCGTCTCCAGCTCCGCGTAATCGTTGCGTAGCGAGCCGATCCGCAGCTTCGGTCCCGGCAGGTCGCCGAGCACCGCCACCTCGCGCCCGACCCGCTCGGCGGCGAGCCGGATCGTCTCGATCGTGCGCGCCTGCTGGTCTGGCCCGGCGTGGGAGAAGTTGAGCCGGAAGACGTCGGCGCCAGCGCCGATCAACTGCTCCAGCACGCCCTCGTCCCAGCTCGCGGGACCGACGGTTGCGATGATCTTGGTGCGGCGACCCAGATGGCTGCCGCTCTCGGCGCTCAAACCTGCCTGCATGCGCCTGACTGTAGAGGGCCGGGACACCGTCCCGATGGACCGTCCCGGAAATCGCTTCTACAGAGAAGGGATAGCTGTGAGGGAGATCACAGATCGCATCACCGAGACGGGCGACGATCGCCTGGCGATGAGCCCCACCGCCGTCGAGAGCAGGGTCGACGAGGGCGCCACGACGGCGCTGGTCGGCGCCGCGCTGGCCTCCCCCGCCGGCCCGATCGAGGCTGCCGAACAGGCCGCCCTGCCGGCCCCGCCGGAGGTGCAGATGCCGCGGCTCCTCCAGTCCCTGCGCTTCAACCAGCGCCAGATCGAGTTCGTCTTCCGCAACCGCCGCCAGCTCGGCGAGGTCTTCTCCATGCACGGAGCGACCGAGGACGCAGTGGCGCTGACCAGCCACCCCGACCATGTCCGTTCGCTCTTCACCGCCAAGCCCGAGCAGGCGCCGTCGCTGACCGGCGAGTCGCCGCTGCGGCCGATCGTCGGCCCCGACTCGGTGCTGACCGCGGTCGGCCCGCGCCACATGCGCCAGCGCAAATTGCTGCTGCCGCCCTTCCACGGCGAGGCGATCGCCGCCTACACCCGGCAGATCGCCGAGGCAACCGAACGCGAGATCGACAAGTGGCCTGTCGGCGAGCCGCTGGCGCTGGCGCCGCGGATGCAGGCGATCACGCTCGACGTGATCATGGCCGGGATCTTCGGCATCGAGGGCAAGCCCGAGCGCGGCACCCCCGAGCGCGCCCTGCGCCAGGTCGTCAAGAGCCTGGTCGCCGGCTCGACCCGGCCCGAGGCCCAGATCAGCGAGCTGCTGCAGATCGGTCGCGAGGAGGCGGTCGGCCCGCTGAAGCTTGCCCTCTCGATCCTCGACAAGCGCGTCTACGCGGTGATCGAGGACCGCCGCCGCGCCGCCGACCTCGACCAGCGCCGCGACATCCTCTCGCTGCTCCTGCAGGCCCGCACCGAGGAGGGCGAGGCGCTGACCAACAAAGAACTGCGCGACGAGCTGCTCGTCCTCGTCCTCGCCGGCCATGAGACGACCGCAAACTCGCTGGCCTGGGCCTGGGAGCGCCTGGTACGCACCCCGGCCGCGCACGCGGGACTGCTGGAGTCGGTCCGCGGCGGCACCGACACCGCCGAGTGGATCGAGGCGACGATCGTCGAGACGATGCGATCGCGGCCGGTGGTCCCGCTGATCGGTCGCCGGGTCGCCGTCCCCTGGCAGCTGGGCGAGTACGGAGTGCCGGCCGGCACCGCGATCGCGATGAGCATCCTGTTGCTCCACCATCGCGAGGACCTCTACCCGCGCCCCTTCGACTTCCTCCCCGAGCGCTGGCTCGACCGCAAACCCGGGACCTACGAGTGGATCCCCTTCGGCGGTGGCATCCGCCGCTGCCTCGGTGCCGCCCTGGCGATGGCCGAGCAGCGCGTCGTCCTCGAGGCGATGGCCCGCCGCCTCGACCTCGAAGCCGAGGACCCCGTCCCCGAGCGGGCCCTGCACCGCAACGTGACGATGATCCCCGCCCGCGGCGCGCGCGTCGTGATCCGCGCCAAGCGCTCCTAGCGAGTTTCTGCGGGTCTCGGGGCAAGCAGCGCAAGGACGCAGTGAGCGTTGCGTGCTCTGCACGCGAGCGAACTCGCGCAGACCTGGCGCCGGATCGAACGACTCCATGTCCAGCGCTTCACGCACCAGAAACGCATACAGCGACCCAAGGCTCAGAAATAAGCTTCGCCAATGCCCATCGTGGTCATCGTCCTGGTCTGGGGCAGCATCAAGGTTGGCGATGCACTCGCCAGCATCGTGCATATGGCTGGCCTCCCCGACGATGCCTCTGACAGGGAACGAGAATGGACGCCGGTCTTTGTCCTTGCCAAGCGGCTGAGGAGCCGCATCAAGCAGAGGCGCAAGGAGAAGGGTCAGGAGCCGAAAGGCGGCGTCCTGAATCTGCTGGTGAAGCTGGTCTTCGGCCTCCTCTTTCGTGCCTCCTTCATCGGAATCGCTGGGGGCCTCATCGTCCTGCTCGCCATTGGCTCCGTTCACCGGTCGGCGGAAAAGCACGCCGGTTGCGTCTTGCAGGCGGTCGCCTCCGCAGGCACGCTCGACATCGTCACGGCCGCAGTATTGGTCCTGGCCTCGATGGCGGGCGTAACCAGCCTCGTTCAAGGAGGCTCGCAGCTAGCAGCAGGGCAAGTCGTCGACCGGACTGACCCTGCTGATGAAGATGCCGTGGGTGCGCAGAAACCGATGAGTCCCGCCCTGGTTGTTCTGCTCACGATCGTTTCCCTCATCGTCAGCTTTGCCGCCTTGTACGCCGCCTTTGTGGCAAGCAACGGCGCCGGGATCACCGGCTCTCCTTGCCGCTTCAATATGGCCGACGCGCTCTACTTCAGTGCGTCCGTTGGCGCCACGGCTGGTTTCGGCGACATCTCGCCGACCTCTCCGATGCTGCGCGTGGTCGCGTCGGCCGAGCTGGTCATCTTCTTTGCGGTCTTGGCGGTCTTTCTCCAGATGCTCTGGGCTCGCCCTGAGCAGACGGATTCTGGCGGTCGGTGACCTTGACCGAGGCGAACTTCACGAACTGACCCGGCCCCTGTGCCTGCAATCCGTGGTGCAGCTTGCCGGTGGTCGTAGCTCACCAGCTCGTAGGTCGATGTTCGACCCAACTCTTCGGACCCGGCCGACACGGAGAGGGAGGGATTCGAACCCTCGAGAGAGCTTGCGCCCCCTACTCGCTTAGCAGGCGAGTGCCTTCAGCCACTCGGCCACCTCTCCGGGCAAGGCTCGATTGTAAGTATTGACCGGGCATGGCGCGGTTAGTCTCGTGCGGGTGTCCGCGTCGCCCAGTCGCCCAGAGGCATCTCCCGCCCGCAGCCACGCCGAGCTGGAGGCGATCTTCGCCGAGGTCGAGGCGCCGTTCGCCTTCGTCGACCTCGACGCGATGTGGGCCAACGCGGCGGCGATGCTGGAGCGAGCGCAGGGCAAGCCGGTGCGGGTGGCGAGCAAGTCGCTGCGCTGCCGGGCGCTGGTGGAGGCGGTGCTCTCCCGCGATCCACGGTTCTCGGGACTGATGACCTTCACTCTGCCGGAGACGCTGTGGCTGGCCGAGCAGGGTTTCGACGACCTCCTGCTCGCCTACCCGACCGCCGACGTCGGGGCTCTCGAGGAGCTGGCCCTGCGCTCGGCCGCCGACTCGGAGCGGGCACCGATCGTGATGGTCGACTGCGTCGAGCACCTCGAAGCGATCGAGTCGGTGCTGGGCGCCAACGCACCGCCGGTGCGGGTCTGCATCGACGTCGACGCCAGCTGGTGGGCGCTCGGCGGCCGCATCAAGGTCGGCCCGAAGCGCTCGCCGATCCACAGCGTCGCCGATGCCGTCGCGTTGGCGCGGGAGATCGAGCAGCGGCCGCAGATCGAACTCGACGCGCTGATGGCCTACGAGGGCCAGATCGCCGGCGTCGGCGACATGCCGCCGGGGCGGCGGCTGCGCGGCGCCGCGATTCGCTTCATGCAGCGGCGCTCGGCCGCCGAGCTGGCCGGGCGGCGGGCGGCGATCGTCGTCGCGCTGAGCGAGTTCGTCGAGCTCGAGATCGTCAACGGCGGTGGCACCGGCAGCCTCGAGCTGACCGGCGCCGAGGACGCGGTCACCGAGGTCACCGCCGGCTCCGGCTTCTACGCCCCCGGCCTCTTCGACCACTACAGCCGCTTCACACTGACGCCGGCCGCCGCCTACGCGGTGCCGATCGTCCGCAAGCCGAGCGAGAAGGTCGCGACCGCGCTCGGCGGCGGCTACCTCGCCTCCGGCAGCGGCGACACCGCCCGCCTGCCCTCCCCCTGGCTGCCACCGGGCCTCGAGCTCGACCCCGAGGAGGGCGCCGGCGAGGTGCAGACGCCGCTGCTCGGCGCCGCCGCCGCCGAGCTCCGCGTCGGCGATCGCGCCTACCTCCGCCACGCCAAGGCCGGCGAGCTCTGCGAGCGCTTCGACGTCCTCCACCTCATCGAGGGCGACGCGATCGTCGACGTCGTCCCCACCTATCGCGGCGAGGGCAAGGCCTTCCTCTAGGTCAGGGGCCGAGCACGCGCTCGGCGTACTCGTTGCTGAAGACACGGCCGGGGTCGAGCTCGTCGCGGGCGGCCTGGAACTCGGCCCAGGCCGGGTAGCGCAGCGCCAGGGTCGCCGCGGTCTGGAAGTGGCGCTTGCCCCAGTGCGGGCGGCCGCCGTAGGAGTCCATGATCGCCTCGACCGCCTCGAAGTAGGGGCGCCACTCCATCCCCCGGTACTGGTGCACGGCGACGTAGACGGTGTCGCGCTCGTGCGAGGGGCTGAGCGAGGCGTCGTCGCCGGCGGCGACCCGCATCTCGATCGGGAAGAAGACCGGGTAGCGGTTCGAGCGCACCCACTCGATCACCCGCCGCACCGCCTCCGGCCCCTGCTCGCGCGGCACCCCGTACTCCATCTCGGTGAAGCGGACGCGGCGCTCGTTGACGAAGACGCGGTCGCTGCGGTCGACCGTGCGGCTGCCGGAGGCGACCCGGTCCGCCAGTCGCGCCAACGCCGGGATCCAGCGCGGGAAGGCACGGCCGGTCGCCGAGAGCGCCCCCAGCGCCCAGTTCTCGAGCACGACGTCGTTGAGAAAGGCGCCGGCCCGGCCGCGTGGCCGCGGCGCCGACTCGGTGCGGTTGCGCTCCAGGACCAGGGCGTTGTCGGCGTAGGGGAAGGTGAAGAGCTCGAAGTGGTCGTTGGCCTCGGCACGCTCCTGGAAGGCGTCGAGCACCGCCTCGCGCGGCTCCGGGGCATCGACCCGCTCCAGCACGAAAGCTGGGACGCAGCGCAGGGTCACCGAGGAGATCGCCCCGAGGGCGCCGACGCCGACCCGGGCGGCGCGCAGCAGCTCCGGCTCGTCCTCCCCCAGCCTGCGGACGCTGCCGTCGGCCAGCACCAGCTCGATCGCGGCGACCTGGGAGGAGATGTTGCGCAGCCGGGCCCCGGTGCCGTGGGTGCCGGTCGAGATCGCCCCGGCGATCGTCTGGCGGTCGATGTCGCCGAGGTTCTCCATCCCCAGCCCCAGCCGCGCCAGCTCCCGGTTGAGCTCGGCGAGCACGGTGCCGCCGCGAACCTCGACCAGGCCGGAGGCCGGGTCGGCGTCGACCACCCCGCTCAGCGCCTCGACCCGCAGCATCGTGCCGTCGGTCAGCGCCGCCTCGGTGAAGGAGTGCCCGGAGCCGGCGACGCTGACCTTGCGCCCAGCCCCGGCGGCGGCGAGGACCGCGGCGGCAAGCTCATCGCGGCTGGCCGGCCGCACCGTCTCCAGCGGCCGGCAGCGTTGGTCGCCGGCCCAGTTGGCCCACTCGGGCGAGCCTGGTTGGGAGGGCCGCGACGCCATCGCCGCAGCCTAAACGCTCCCTCTCGGCGCGCCACTCAGTTCTCGGCCAGCCGCAACGACTCGCCGGGCCCCAGCACCCGGAAGGCGTAGAAGGAGGTGAAGAGCAGCAGGATCGAGATCGCCACGCTCGGCACCGCGTTGCCGGCGAAGCTGGCGACGACGCCGCCGCCGACGGCACCGAGGACCTGACCTGAGGCCCAGGCCATGTTCGAGACCCCCGCCGCCATCCCCTGGTGCAGGCTGGTCGACTCGGCGACCTCGGAGAGAAGGGTCAGGGCCGGCGCGAAGCAGAGCCCAGCGCCGAGCGAGGTGACGATCAGCGCCGTGAGAACGACGCCCAGCATCGCCGCAGTGCCGAGCACGACCATCGCCAGCGCGCAGATCGTCAACCCGATCACGTAGGGGGCGCGCCGCCCGACCCGGTCCGAGAGCCGCCCGGCCAGCGGCGCCAGCACCGCCTCGAGGGCGGCACCGCCGATGAAGCCGGCGGCGATGACGGCGTGGCCGCCACCGAGGGCATCGATCCGCAGCGGCACCAACACCTCGATCGCGCCGAACATCACCGAGGGCACGGCGACGAAGGCGGTCGCGTCGAGCACCGGCCGGCTGAGCAGGGCCGCCCGCACCTCCGCCAGGGCCTGCCGTTCGGGCACCCCCGCTTCCGGCAGCCGCGCGGCGAGCAGCGAGAGGATCGAGGTGAGGACCAGCACCGAGCCGAAGACGATCTCGGTCCCGATCGAGGCGGCGATCGCTCCCAGCGCCGGGCCCAGTAGGGCGCCGGCGACCGCGGTGCCGAGCGCGGTGCCGATCACCGAGCCGCGGCTGTCGTCGGGGGCGGCGAGGATCAGCCAGCTCATCGCCCCGGACCAGATCAGCGCCCCGGCGATCCCCTGCACGAAGCGGGCGGAATCGAGCAGGAGGATCTCGTCGGCAAAGCCGAAGATCACGCTGGCGATGCCGAGCAGCAGCAGCCCGGAGATGACGCTGCGCTTCGGGCCGACGCGGCTTGCTACCAGCCCCGCCGGCAGCGCCGCGAGCAGCGTCCCGGCCGCGTAGGAGGCCGAGAGGATGCCGGCCTGGCCCTTGCTGAGTCCCAGCTGATCGACGTATTCGGGCAGCAGCGGTGCGATCGCCGCGAAGAAGGCGACGTCGAAGAAGACGCACGCCGAAGCGAGCAAGAGAAGCCTGCGCATTCAAGAATCCAATCACTACAAGCGAGCTTGAGTGCCGGGAGGGCTTAGCATCGACCCCCCACCGGAGGGGTGGCAGAGCGGTTGAATGCGGCGGCCTTGAAAGCCGTTGGGCCTCGCAAGGGGTCTCGTGGGTTCGAATCCCACCCCCTCCGCTTGCGGGCAGGAAAGCGGCGCGGGCGGCCGAACGAGCCCTTATGGACAGAGCCGCGATGCGCTCCCGGCAGCGCGAACGATGGTTGCGGCGGGCGGAACGGGCGCGCGACGCCTTCGGGCTGGTGCTGCTGCTCGTCCTCACCACCTACGTCCTCACCTCGCTGCTGACCAACCGCGGCTGGGACGCGGTCGTCCTCACCCTCGCCACCAGCGCCACCTCGATCGTCGCCTTGACGAGCTCCCACGCCAAGCCCCGGCTCGTCCGCGTGGCGATCCAGCTCTCGGCGCTGACGGTACTGCTGGCGACGATCGCCGCAATCAGTGGCGACCACGTCTTCCTCGACCTCGGCTCGGTCATTCAGATCTCGCTGCTGGCCGTGGCGATGGGGGCGGTCCTGGGGCGGATCGTCAGCACCGACCGCGTCGACTCGCGGACGATCCTCGGCGCCCTCAGCGTCTACGCCGCGCTGGGCCTGCTGTTCACCTACCTCTACGGGACGATCGACCGGCTGCAGAGCGGCAACTTCTTCGAAGGGGTCGCCCACCCCAGCGGCAGCGACTTCCTCTTCTTCAGCTACACGACGCTCACCACCACCGGCTACGGCGACCTCGTGCCCGGCGCCCAGCCGGGACGGATGGTCACCGGCCTGGAGATGATGTTGGGCCAGATCTTCCTGGTCACCCTGGTCGCCGGCTTGGTCAGCCTCTGGCGCCCGGGCGAGGCACTGCGCCGGCGGCGCGAGCAACGCGCCACCGGCGACCAGGCCTAGCCACGACATCAGGCCGGGGCCGAGGGAACGCGGTATGGGCCACGCCCCTGGTCGGGCCGAGCTACAGGACCGAGCACCGAAACCCGCCGAGCAATCACCGGGTTACTGTCTTCACCTCGGTCTATCCCTGCCGCCCCGCCCATAGTCTGTTTCAGACGATGTGGTTCATACCATCGGCCGTCCTTACATGTCAAGCGAGATCCGACTCACCCCCACCTCCTACATCGTGCTCGGCTTGATCGAGGCGGCGGGCGAAGCGACCCCCTACGACCTCAAGCAAACGGTCGCCCTCAGTCTCGGCAATTTCTGGTCCCTGCCCCATGCCCAGCTCTACGCCGAGCCGGAACGGCTCGCCGCCGCCGACCTGCTGAGCGAGCGCCGCGAGGCCGGTGGGCGACGCCGCAAGTACTACAAGCTGACGGCCGCCGGGAGACGAGCGCTGCGGGAGTGGCTCGCGGAGCCGACCGAGGAGCTGACCGAACTTCGTGACCTCAGCATGCTGAAGATCTTCTTCGGGGCCGATCCGCGGGCGATGGCGGTCGTTCAGCTGCCCGCTCGCCGTCGCCGGGTCGCCGAGTACGAGGAGGTCGTGGCCCGCATCGACGGTCACGCCCCCACGGGCATCGTGCTCGCTCTCCGTGCCGGCATCGCCCACGAGCAGGAGTGGGTCCGCTTCTGGACCCGCCTGCAGGCTGGCGAAGAAGACGCTTAGGCGCCGGAACTACTCGGAGAGCTCGACGCGCTCGATCGTCTGCGACTCGAGCGGACGATCGGAGGCATCGGTCGGCGTCGACTCGATCGCGTCGACGACGTCCATGCCGTTGGTGACCTCACCGAAGACGGTGTGCTTGCCGTCGAGCCAGGGCGCGGCCCCGGTGGTGACGATGAAGAACTGCGAGCCGTTGGTGTTGGGACCGGCGTTGGCCATCGCCAGCGCCCCCCGCACGACCTTGTGGTCGTTGAACTCGTCCTCGAAGGTGTAGCCGGGACCGCCGGTCCCGGTCCCTTCCGGGCAACCGCCCTGGACCATGAAGTCAGGGATGACCCGGTGGAAGATCAGCCCGTCGTAGAACCCGTCGGCGGCGAGCTTGCGGAAGTTCTCGACCGTCTTCGGAGAGTCGTCGTCGTGCAGCTCGAGGGTGATCGCGCCGGCGCTGGTGTGGAGAGTTGCCTGGGACATCGGGCGCAAACCCTACCGACCCTCGACGCGGATGGTCAGCGGGCGCGAGGAACCGGGCGCGTAGGGCCAGCGCTCCTCTGCCAACGCGGTCACTCGCAGCTGGATCGCGGCGACGCCGCTGACGTAACGAAAGCGGTAGCGGGCCCGAAAGCGACCGAGGTGGTCGGTGCGGGTCACCAAGACTGGCCGCCAGCGGTGCGTGGCCGCCTCCAGGTACTGGATCGCGATCAGCTTGCCGCGACGAGGAATCGGGGCGCCGCGCCCGCTGACCCGACCACTTAGGTGGACGGACTGGCCGGTGCGGAGCGAGCGCGGTGCCGCCCGCAGCGAGACGCCCGAGCGGACCCGCAGCTCCAGGGAGGGGCGCGTCGCCGCCTCGAGGCCACCGTCGCCCGGGAAGCTGACGGCGAGCCGGCGCGACGGTCCCGGCGGGATCCGCAGCTCAAAGCCGCCGTGCTCCCCGGTGGTCGCGTCGACGGCGTCGACCGGGGCCAGGGCGCCGTGCGAGGGACGCGAGACGATTCGCAGCCGGCGCCCGGCGATGCCAGCGCCATCGGCCCGGGTGAGGCGGCCGCTGAGCAGCGCCGACGCCCCGAACGGAATCGTCAGCGAGTCGCCGTGGGCGTGACCACCGCGGAGACGGGCGAAGAGGCGAGTCCTCGTGCGTGGTGAGGCGCTCGGCCTCGCCCCGCCGGGCGCGACCGAGCCGGCCGGCCGCTGCGGCGCCACCGCCGGCGGAACCTTGCGAATCGCCATCTCGGTGCCATCGGCGCGCAGCGTCGTCGCCGTGCGGTTGCCGGCGCCGTCGCTGGCCTCGGCCCGGAAGATGTAGGTGCCGGGAGCCAGATCCGGCGTGCGGGCGACCAGCGTCGCGCGACTCGCGTCCTCGCCGGGCGCCAGCCGGGTCGGCAGCTCCGTCCACTGCTCGGCGTTGAGCCGACGGTAGGCGATCGCGCCGCCGGCCGGCCCAGAGTGGGCGTCGCTGAGCGCCGCGCTCACCTGCTCGGGCACTCCGTCGCCCTCGGCGACCGCGAAGGCGAGGCCGGGCGGGACGTCGTCATACCGCAGCGGCAACGCGGCGGCGGTCGCGGCGGCATCGTTGCCGGCTTCGTCGCGCAGCCAGAGCTGCAGGGCGTAGGCGCCCGGACGGGGGACGGTGCGATCGGCGAGCGCGGCGACGTCGCGCCCCGGCGCCAGGTGGACGCCGCTGTCGTAGCCGGCGGGACCGGTGATTCGCCAGTAGGCGCCCCAGATCGGGCTCGCCGGGCCCTGGTCGGGGTTCGCCCATGAGAGATCAAAGTCATCGAGGCGTCGCCAGGCCTCGCCACCGGCCAGGGTGAGGGCGCGCGGGGCCACCGGCGGGTTGTTGTCGATGCCGACGATTCGTTCGTCGCTGCAGCCGACGTTGCCGGCGAAGTCGGTGGCACAGTGCCGCATCGTGTGGTTGCCGTCGCTGAAGCGCCTGGTGTCAACGGCGGCGGCGCCAGAGACGCCGGTCAGGCAGGGCTGCATGCGGGTCGCCCGCCACTCGCCGTCGATGTAGGCCACCTGGCAGGGATATTCGGTGAGGTCGATGCGGGCGCCGTCGAGGTAGGTCTCGCTGTGGTGGACGCCGCCGCCTTCCTCGTTGCCGGCCGAGAAGCCGATCCCCTGCACCCCGTGGCGCCAGCCACCGGCCAGCAGCTCCCCTCCCAACCACGCCGACGGCGTGTGGTCGTCCTCGACGGTGATCGTCAGGCCCCTGATCGCCGACCAGGAGCCGGGGTCGAGGCTGCACCACTTGTCTTCGCCGCGGGCGCAGAGCAGCCGGTCCTCGATCGCGGCCGCCGGCGGCGAAAAGCCGCGGACGAATTCGCGCGGGTCGGCGTCGGTGCCCGACGCGCTGAGGAACGGTTCGAAGCCGCCGCCCCAGTTGATCCCGCCGATCCGCTGCTCCATCCCGTCATGGAGGGCGTGCCACCAGGAGCCGCGGATCTCCGAGATGGCGGCGCCGGGAGGCGCGTTCCAGCGCCAGCGGGCGAAGCGGCTGCCGGTGACGGTTCCCTGGCCGTCGCGGCTGAGGCTCTTCATGTGCACGCCGGCGAAGGCGTCGGAGCCGATCGGGGTGACGCAGAAGGCATCGGAGCGGAACTTGGCACCGCCGGTGGTGTCGGCCCAGTCGGCGTCGGCGCCGACGTACCAACCGCACTGGGCGACGCGGTAACTGCCGGCGCGCGCCTCGCCGACGAACAGCAGCAGCAGGGCGACCGCCAGCGCCAGCCCCATCGCCACGATCCGCCCCAAACCACCTCGCGTGCCCGACATCCGTCCTCCTTCGCTCGCTTGCGTGCCGGGCGCCAAGCGGCTGACGGAGACGTTCTCTCCCCCTGGACGAGGACCGCGATCTGCCCGATGAGCGGCTTTTGCGAAGATGACCGCGGATGTCCCTCCCCACCAAGGATCAGATCACCGAGCAGCTGCGCGCGGTCATCGACCCCGAGCTGCGCCGCTCGATCGTCGAGCTCGGCATGGTGCGCTCGATCGAAATCAAGGAGAGCGGCCGCATCGAGGTCGTCGTCTCGCTGACCACGGCCGGCTGCCCGATCCGCTCGCACTTCGAACAGGCCGTCGCCCAGCGCGTCGGCGAGCTCGACGGCGTCACCGAGGTCGCGGTCGGCTTCGACGTCCTCTCCGACGAGGAGAAAGGCCAGCTGCAGCAGACCCTCGGCCGCGGCAAGCTGCCCCAGGGCGCTCTCGCCAAGGTCAAAAACGTGATCTGCGTCTCCTCCGGCAAGGGCGGCGTCGGCAAGTCGACGATGACCGCCAACCTGGCCGCGGCGCTGACCGCCGAAGGCCACCCGTCCGGCGCCCTCGACTGCGACGTCTACGGCTACTCGATCCCGCGCATGCTCGGCGTCAACGCCAAGCCGGAAGTCAACGGCGAGCGCAAGATCCTGCCGCTCGACGGCGCCGGCGGCGTCAAGGTGATGTCGATCGGCTTCTTCGTCGAGGAGAACGCGGCGGTCGTCTGGCGCGGGCCGATGCTGCACAAGGCGATCCAGCAGTTCCTCGAGGACGTCGCCTGGGACGAGCTGGAGTACCTGCTGCTCGACCTGCCGCCCGGCACCGGCGACGTCTCGATGACGCTCGCCCAGCTGCTGCCGCAGGCCAAGTTCGTGATCGTCACCACCCCCCAGCCCGCGGCCCAGTCGGTCGCCCACCGCGGCGCCGAGATGGCGAAGAAATTCGACCTCGAGCTGCTCGGCGTGATCGAGAACATGTCCGGCTTCACGACCCCGACCGGCGAGCGCTTCACGATCTTCGGCGAGGGCGGCGGCCAGCTCCTCGCCGACGAGCTCGACATCCCCCTGCTCGGCAAGGTCCCCCTCTCCGAGCCCCTCCGCGAGCACGCCGACAATGGTTCCCCCCTAGTCCTAGCCGACCCCGACGCCCCCGCTTCCCAAGCCATCCGTCAAGCAGCCCGCGGCATCATCGCCGCCACCCCGCAGGAGCTCCCCGTACTCCAAGCAACGCCGAGCCCGGCCGAAGCCCCCCCGGTCAGCGGCACCCCACTCCCAGTAGTTCAATAGCGACGCCGACGAGCGCGGCATCCCGGTAGGGGTGAAGCGTCTTGTACTTTTTCGCCGCCCGCGAACTCGGACGGCGCCCGACGCCCTCGCGAAAAAGTTAAGCGAAACCCCTACCGGGATGCCGCGCTACGCCGCTTTGCTCTTGAAGTAATTCGCGTTGATCTCCGCGTATTTCGCCCACTCAGCCGGAAGCTGATCCTCGGCAAAGCAGGCGTCCACCGGGCACGCCTCAACGCAAGCGTCGCAGTCGATGCACTCGTCCGGATCGATGTAGAGCTGCTCAACCGAGTCGTAGTCGGGCTCGTCCGGCGTCGGGTGGATGCAGTCGACAGGGCAAACCTCGACGCACGAGTTGTCCTTCTGGCCGATGCATGGCTCGGCGATGACGTAGCTCATCGGTGCTTCTCCTAAGTCGTTTATCCGGGTAGCCCGCCGGGGGCCCCGGCCAAGCGCGAACCGCCATTTTACGGGTTGGACGGCGGGGTGCGTGTCCGGTGGTGGTCCAGGCCATTCGTCCAGGCTCCTACCCAGCGCGGGATCGTCCCAGTCGTATCCTGGATCTTCATGCTCAGACCCGGCCTGCCGATCGCGGCCGTCGCCCTCGCCCTGCTGGGCGGTGCGCCGGCCGCCCACGCGCTCCAGGACCAGCCGGCGCCCGCCGAGGCTCCGGCCACGCCCGCGACCGCCTTCTCCGGCAAGGACCTGATCGTGCAGTGGGCCCCCGGCGCCGACCACGGCGACAAAGTCGAAGCCCGTGAAGACGCCGAAGTCGACTTCACCAGCACGCTCGGCGACCGCGACTTCCAGCTGGTCACGGTCGAACCGGGCCAGTCTGCCCGCGACGCGGTCGCCAGCCTCGAAGCCGACCCGGCCGTCGCAGTCGCCGAACGCGACTCCTACAGCGCACCGGCGGCGATCCCCAACGACCCCCTGCTCGGCGAACTGTGGGGACTCGACAACCTCGGCAGCGGCATCGACGGCTTCAGCGGCGCGGTCGCCGGCGACGACGTCTCGGCGATCGAAGCCTGGGACCGGACGATCGGGGTGCCCTCGGTGGTCGTCGCCGACGTCGACTCCGGTTACCGCTTCGAACACCCCGACCTCGCCAGCGTCGCCTGGAACAACCCCGAAGAGATCGCCAATGGCAAAGACGACGACGAAAACGGGATCGTCGACGATCTGCACGGGGCCGACTTCGTCGGCAACGACGGCGAAAACCCCGAAGTCGACGGCGACCCCACCGACAGCGACCTGCTCTCCGGCGGCCACGGCGTCCACACCGCCGGCATCATCGGCGCCCAGGGCAACAACGGGATCGGGATCAGCGGCGTCGCCCGCAACATCAGGCTGATGCCGCTGCGCGTCTGCTCGCGGTTCCCGGCTCTCGAAGACTCGCGCTGCCCGATCTCGTCGCAGATTTCGGCGATCAACTACGCGGCCGCGAAGGGTGCCCGGGTGGTGAACATGTCGCTGACCAGCAACCTCCCCAGCCAGGTCGAGGTCAACGCGATCGCCGAACACCCCGAACTGCTCTTCGTGATCGCGGCCGGCAATGACGGCGGCGACAACGACGGCGGCGGAACGGCGCCGCAGGGCCACCATTACCCGTGCGATTACCAGCCGCAGCTCGACGCCTCGCCACCGGTGATTGGCGCGGTCGACAACGTCGTCTGCGTCGCCGCCACCGACCAGGCGGACGAACTGGCGGGCTTCTCCGACTGGGGCGCGACCTCGGTCGACCTCGGCGCACCGGGGACCGAGATCCTCAGCACCTACCCCTTCCCGACCCCGCTCGACGATCGCTTCAGCGACGAAGCGGCATTCGCGGGGAACTGGCCGGCCAGCGGTACCGACGGCGGCTTCGAACGCAGCAACGAAGCACCGCTGACCTCCTTCGGGATGACCGACCGGATCGGCGAACCGACCGCGAACCAGGTCAGGGAGACGACCTCGGCCCCGGTCACGGTCCCACCCAACTCCGGCTGCCAGCTCAACCAGACGCGCCATGTCAACCTCGCCAGCGGCGACAGCTACCGATACTCGCTGCTGCTGAACGGGGTCGAGAAAGTCTCCTCGCAACCGACGAGCTCCGGCGTGCCCGGGCTGGAACGGCGCTTCCTCGAACTACCGGCGGCCTTCGAAGCCGGCGGCACCGTGCAGGTGCGGTTCCGCTTCACGACCGGCTCAGCGCCGACGCCGGAAAGCGGCGTCTGGCTCGATGACGTCTCGATCACCTGCGTGCAGGCCGTCGGCCTCGCCTCCGGCTACGGGTTCCTCCAAGGCACCTCGATGGCGGCGCCGCAGGTGAGCGGCGCGGCGGCGCTGCTGTTCTCGTTGAAACCGACCGCGACGGTCACCGAAGCGCGCGAAGCGCTGCTGCTCAGCGTCGATCCGGTCCTCTCGCTGGAAGGCAAAACGACCAGTGGCGGCCGCCTCGACGTCGCCGCCGCGCTGGAAGCGCTGGTCCCGAAAGGCACCGAAACCGTCCCGCCACAGACCGCGATCACCGCCGGCCCCAGCGGCACCACCGCCAGCGAAGAAGCCGAGTTCGAATTCGCCCGCACCGACGCTGACGCGGGGAGCTTCGAATGCCGGCTGGATGGGGAACCCTTCGCACCGTGCACCAGCCCGGTTAGCGAGACGGTCGAAGACGGCAAACACGTCTTTGCGGTGCGCGCGAAAAGCGAAGAATCCGGCCTCGTCGACCCCTCGCCGGCCGAACGCGCCTGGACCGTCTCCGCGTCGCCGCCGGAAGAAGACGAACCGGACCCGGAACCGAAACCCGAACCGAAACCGGAACCCAAACCGCCGGCGGAAGAAAAGCCGGCGGTGACGACCCCGAACGTCGTGCAGACGCCACCCGCGGAAACGCCACCGGTCGTCCCCCAGCAGCCGGCCGGCTGCACGGTGCCAAAGCTCGCCGGCCTCGGGCTGAAGCGAGCACAGGCGGCGCTGACTGGCGCCGGCTGCACGCTCGGCACCGTGAAGAGGCCACAGCCGCGTCCCGGTCGGCGGCTGCCGGCGCTGGTCGTCAAGTCGTCTTCGCCGTCCGCCGACGCCCGCTCGGCGAGCGGCAAGGTCAACCTCAGGCTCGCCGCGAAGCCGAGCGCCACCCAGGCACGCCGCTAGCATCGGCCAGCGATGCTGCTGCTGACGGGGGCGACTGGAAGCATTGGCTCGCGGCTGCTGCCGCTGCTGCTCGAGGGCGGCGAGGACGTGCGCTGCCTGGTCCGCGAGCCGCGGCGCCTCGGCGAGCGACGGGTCGATGTGCAGATCGCCCTCGGCGACCTCGGCGAGATGTCCGACCCCTACCTGGTCCGGCAGGCGCTGCGCGGGGTCGACACCGTCGTCCACCTGGCGGCGACGATCCGCGACCAACCGCCGAAGCGGATCGAGGAGCTGAACGGGCTGGCGACGGTGCGGCTGCTGCGGGCTGCGGAGCGCAGCGGCGTCCGCCGCTTCGTCTTCTTCAGCGCCCTCAACGCCTCCGCCGCCCAGCGCACCCGCTTCTTCCGCGCCAAGTGGCTGGCCGAGCAGGCGGTGCTCTCCTCGCCGCTGCCGACGACCGTCTTCGCGCCCTCGATCGTCTATGACCACAGCGACCCCTGGATCACCCTGCTGCGTCGCTTCTCCTTCCTGCCGGTGCTGCCGGTCTCGGGCACCGGCAGGGCCGCCTTCGAGCCGATCTGGGCGGCCGACGTGGCCCGCGCCGTCGCCGCCTCGCTCGGCAGCGAGCCGGCGCCGCGCTACGAGCTGGCCGGGCCGGAGCGGCTCACCTACGACGAGATGTCCGACCTGGTCAGCCGCATCGCCGGCCGGCCGCGACCGCTCGTCCACCTGCCGTTGGGAGCGGTTCGCGCCGGATTGATCGCCGGCCGCTCCCTTTTCGGCGAGGCCGTGTTCGCTACCTGGGAGGAGGCCGAGTTGATGGAGGTCTCGATGGTCAGCGAGCGCGGCACCGCGGATGTGCAGGCGCTCGGGGTGCAACCGCGAAGGATGAGCGATGTCCTGGAGGACACTTAGAAGGACCCTGACGCTCGCGGCGCTGCTGGCGGCGCTGCTGGTCACGCCGGCCTCGGCACTGACGCTGGTGCCGCCAAAGCCGAACGTCTTCTTCGGGGTCAGCGACCGCGGCTCGACCGCCGAATTCAACGAATTCTCCGGCCTGATCGGCAAGCACCCGGCGCTGCTGCAGACCTTCCATCCCTGGGGCAACAGCCTCAACAAGGCCTACGAACGCTGGCGCGAAACCGGCACCCGGCCGGTCCTCTCGATCGCCAGCACCGACGACCAGACCCTGGCCGAGCTGATCACCCCGGAGCAGATCGCGCTCGGCGTCGGCGACGACTACCTGCTGCAGGTCAACGACTTCCTCGCCAAACACGAAATTCTCGCCTACGTCCGCCCGCTCGGTGAGCCCAACCGCTGCCTCAACGCCTGGTCCGGCTTCAACTGCGACGGCACGCCGAAAGGCGGCGAACACTCGCCCTATTGGTACAAAGAGGCCTTCCGCCGCATCGTCGCGATCATTCGCGGCGGCCAGACTCTGGAAGGGATCAATGCGACCCTCGGCGAAATCGGCCTGCCGCCGCTCAACCGCACCAAGGGCCCCAACCCGGAAGCGCTGCCGGCAGCGAAAGTCAGCATCATCTGGAGCCCGCTGCCTGGCGGCTCGCCGCGAGTCAAGGGCAACTTCCCCGGCAACTACTGGCCGGGCAGCCGCTGGGTCGACTGGGCCGGCACCGACTTCTACTCGGAATATCCCGTCTGGGAAGACCTCAACCGCTTCTACGTGGCCAAACAGTGGCGCAGCAAGCCGCTGGCGCTGACCGAGTGGGCGGTCTCCGGGGAAGACGAACCCCGCTTCGTCAAGCAGCTGATCGGCTGGACCGTCAGGCACCCGCGCACCCGGATGCTCATCTACTACAACGGCTTCGGCCCCAGCAACACCTACGACCTGAAGCTCTACCCGCGGACGATGAACACCCTCCGCCTCAAGGTCCGCCGCCCGACCTTCCCGGAATACACCGAATACAACCTCGGCGAATACCCGGCCCTGCCCGTCCCGGAAAAGAAACCGAAGGCGAAGTAGCGAATCCAGGGCAAAGAAAAGGCCCGGCGCTAGCCGGGCCTTTTCGAAACTGCGATCGCCTGAGGGCGATTTACATCATGCCGCCCATGTCCGGCATACCGCCGCCGGGCATGCCACCGCCGGCGTTCTCTTCCGGCGGTTCGGCGATGATCGCCTCGGTCACGAGGATGTTCTTCGCGATCGAGGCGGCGTTCTCCAGGGCCGAGCGGCTGACTTTGGTCGGGTCGATGACGCCGGCCTTGATCAGGTCGCCGTACTCGCCGTTGGCCGCGTTGAGGCCTTCGCCGTCCTTGAGGTCACGGACCTTGTTGACGACGACCGAGCCCTCCAGGCCGGAGTTCTCGGCGATCTGACGGACCGGCTCCTCCAGGGCGCGGTAGATGATCCGCGCGCCGGTGATCTCGTCGGGATCGGAGAGCGACTCCGGGTCGAGGCCGGCCTGGGCGTTCAGCAGCGCCACGCCGCCACCCGGGACGACACCCTCCTCGAGGGCGGCGCGGGTCGCCTGCAGCGCGTCCTCGACGCGGTGCTTTTTCTCCTTCATCTCGGTCTCGGTGGCAGCGCCGACCTTGACCACGGCGACACCGCCGGACAGCTTCGCGAGGCGCTCCTGGAGCTTCTCGCGATCGAAGTCGGAGTCGGTGTTCTCGACCTCCGATTTGATCTGCTTGATCCGGCCCTTGATGTCGTCGCCCGAGCCGGCACCGTCGATCACCGTGGTGGTGTCCTTGGAGACGACGACGCGGCGGGCTTTGCCGAGCTGGGTGAGCTGGGTGTTCTCCAGTTTCAGGCCCATCTCCTCGGTGATCACCTCGCCACCGGTGAGGATCGCGATGTCCTCGAGCATCCGCTTGCGGCGGTCGCCGAAGCCGGGGGCTTTGACGGCGACGCCGGTGAAGGTGCCGCGGAGCTTGTTGACGACCAGGGTCGCCAGGCACTCGCCCTCGACGTCCTCAGCGACGATCAGGAGCGGCTTGCCGCCCTGCATGACCTGCTCGAGCACCGGCAGGATGTCCCGCACGGAGCCGATTTTCTGGTTGGCGATGAGGATGTACGGTTCCTCCAGCACCGCCTCCATGCGGTCCTGGTCGGTGACCATGTAGGGCGAGATGTAGCCCTTGTCGAACTGCATGCCCTCGGTGAACTCGAGATCCATGCCGAAGGTCTGACCCTCCTCGACGTTGACGACGCCGTCTTTGCCGACCTTCTCGATCGCGTCGGCGATCACGTTGCCGATCTCGTCGTCGGCGGCGGAGATGGCGGCGACACGGGCGATCTGCTCCTTGCCGGCGACCTCCTTGCTCTGCTTCTCACGGAGGTTCTCGACGACCGTCTCGACGGCCTGCTCGATGCCCCGGCGCAGCGCCAGCGGGTTGGCCCCGGCGGCGACGTTCTTGAGGCCCTGGCGGACGATGATCTGGGCCAGCAGGGTCGCCGTCGTGGTGCCGTCACCGGCGACGTCGTTGGTCGCGGTGGCCACCTCGCGGACGAGCTGGGCGCCCTGGTTCTCGAAAACGTCCTCGACCTCGACCTCGCGGGCGATGGTGACTCCGTCGTTGGTGATCGTCGGCGCGCCGAACTTTTTGTCGAGCACGACGTACCGGCCTTTGGGGCCGAGCGTGACCTTGACGGCGTTGGCGACAGCGTCGACCCCCGCCTGCAGGGCCCCGCGGGCCTCCTCTGCGTACTTCAGCTCCTTATGAGCCATCTGGTTCAGTCCTCCTTGGTTACGTAAGTCCTGTGGACGGGCGCCCTAGCTGAGCTTGGCGAGGACGTCCGACTCGCGCAGCACGAGCAGATCGTCACCCTCCACCGTCACCTCGGTGCCGCCGTATTTGGAGTAGAGGACCTCGTCCCCCTCCGCGACGTCGAGTGGGCGGCGGCTGCCGTCCTCGTTGACAGCGCCATCGCCGACGGCGACGACCTTGCCCTTCTGCGGCTTCTCTTTGGCCGTGTCGGGGAGGACGATGCCGCTGGCGGTCGTCTCCTCCTCCTCGATCGGCTTGACGATCAGCCGGTCCCCGAGGGGCTTCAGCTTCATCCGTGAACCTCCGTTATCGGTGAGTGATCTGGTTGCAAAGTCAAGAAATGGCTTCAGCAAGCCGTTTGCCGGGCTTGGAAGCGGCTTGGCACTCTCATAGCGCGAGTGCCAATGAGAAAGATAGCGAGGTCGCTCAGTCGCTGGCAAGCAGACGGCAGCCCAGCAACTTCGAAATCCCCTCGCCGCCGCGCGCCATCACCCAGTCGTGGTTCCACTCGAAGGCCGGCCGCAGCAGCGGCGCCAGGGTGTTCATCCAGGGCTTGGTGGTAGCCACGTTCCACTCGTAGAGGACGGCGGTAATCCCGTTCTGCTCGTAGAAGCGCCAGCGACCGACGCCTTCGAGCTCGCCGACGGCGTGGCCTTCGAGCAGGTGCGGATGCTCGACCCGCTTCGTCGTCACCTCGAACTCGACCCGGTAGGGCAGCAGGCTCTTCCAGACCATCTTGGCGACGCTGCCGACCCCGTCCTCGCCGTCGCCGCCGCGCAGTTCGGTCGCCTCCTCCACCCCGCGCCACCAGCTCGGCCAGCTCTCCTGGTCGTAGATCGCCTCCCAGACGGGTTGGCGGGGCGACTCGAGGAGCCAGGTGGTGAGGAACGCGTACTCGGCCATCGACGCCCTATCTACGGCGGCCGACCCGACGCGGTTCAGTTGTGATGCGGGGTCTCCCCGTTGCCCAGGTGCGGGCGTGGCGGCTCGACCACCTGGGAGAAGCGGATCACGGTGACGATGTCGTCCTCGGAGACCGGGCGGCTGTAGATCTGCTCGAGGAACTTGGTGGTCTCCTCGAGGCGGCGGAACTCCGGGTTGTCGTGCTCGATGTCGCGGCGGCTGAGGTCGCCGGCCCGCTTCACCTCGACGTCGTCGATGACCGCCGTGAAGATCTTCTCGCGGGGGCTGTGGCGGAAGCCGACGGTGACCCAGACGACCTGGCCGCGCTCGTACTTGCCGCTCTTGTCGCCAAGCCGGATCGTCGCGGTCTTGCGACCACGCTTCAGCTGCTCGGTGAAGACAGCGGAATAGAAGTTGAGCACGTAGGTGCCGCCGCGCATGCGGCAGCGAGGGTATCTGAAGGGCCGCCGCGGAGGCCGCGGCCTCGGCGGAGCCGCCCGGCGGCGCCTGTCCACCGCCTCTGGACGGATGTTCGATAAAGGGTGTAGTTCGCCGCGATACGGGCGATCTGAAGTAGGTGCCAACTCGTCTCGGTCACCAGACGCGCCTGTTCGCCCTGCTCGCCTGCCTCGCCGGCTTCCTGCTGCTGGCGACCAGCGGCGAGGCGGCGGCGATGACCTGCGGCGGCAAGAAGGTGACGATCAAGGGCACCGCCGGCGACGACGTGATCGTCGGCAAGAAGGCCAGCGACGTGATCTACGGCGGCGGTGGCGACGACCACATCTCCGGCGGCCCGAACGGCAACGACACGATCTTCGGCGGCGCCGGCAACGACGTGATCCACGCCGGCCGCGGCTTCGACAAGCTCCACGGCGGCGGCGGCAACGACCGCCTGCTCGGCGAAAGCGGCTCCGATCTGCTCGAGGGCGACGACGGCGACGATCAGCTGGTCGGCGAAAAAGGCTCCGACCACCTGCAGGGCGGCGGCGGCGATGACGACCTGCTCGGCGCCAAGGGACCCGACACGCTGGGCGGCGGTGGCGGCGACGACCGCGTCGACGGCCAGCAGGGCAGCGACCGGCTCGAAGGCGGCGAGGGCGCCGACCTGCTGATCGGCGACAAGGGCAACGACGACGCCAACGGCGGCGGCGGCGAGGACCGCGTCGAAGGCGGCGCCGGCGACGACGCCCACCTCGAGGGCGGCCCCGGCGCAGACAGCGTCCTCGGCGGCTCCGGGATCGACCACGCCGACGGTGGCGCCGGTGACGGCGACATCGTTCGCGGCGACGCCGGCACCGACACCCTCTCCGGCGGCCCCGGCGGCGGCGACATCGTCTCCTACGCGAGCGCCACCCGCGGCGGCGTCGAGGTCAACCTCGGCGCCCGGCGGGCGAAGGGCGACGGCCACGACGACCTCAGCGAGTTCGAGGACGTGGTCGGCTCGCCGCAGGCCGACACTCTGATCGGCGACGGCGCCCAGAACCGGCTCGACGGCGGCGTCGGCAACGACACCCTGGACAGCGGCGGGGGCGGCGGTGAAGCCTACGGCGGCCCCGGCAGCGACGAGTGCAACGGCTTCTCGGTCGATCATTCCTGCGGGCCCGAAGAAGGGGCGCCATCCGGGCTCGCCTTCGCGATCCTCAACCAGGGCCTCGACGGCAACAGCCTGGTCGTGCAGGGCAGCCCCGGCGCCGACGACATCCACATCTCCCAGAGCGGCGGCAGCTGGGTGATCTCCAACCGCAACCCGATCTTCCCCGGCGACAGCTGCGAAAGCCAGACCAGCAACCCGAACGCCGTGGTCTGCCCCGGCAGCGCCGCCCAGGCGCTGGTCGTCGTCACCGGCGGCGACGGCGACGACAACCTCGTCATCGACGGCAGCGTGCCCTCCAGCGCCCAGGTGCGGATCAACGGCAACGCCGGCAGCGACACGATCGAAGGCGGCAGCGGCGACGATGTGCTGGAAGCGGGCGAGAACTACAACGGCCCCAACGACGGAAACGACACCCTGGTCGGCAGCGCCGGCAACGACGTCCTCTACGCCGACCCGGGGTCAGACGACCTGCGAGGCGGCAGCGGCGACGACCTGCTGGTCTCCTCGGTGGCGGTCTGCCAGGGCCACAGCTACGACGGCGGCGCCGGCAACGACACGGTCTCCTACGGGCGCTCCGACGCCAGCCTGCGGGTCGAGCTGGGCGGCACCGGCGGCCCTGCCGGGTGCGGCAACCCCGACCACGTGCTCGGCGACAACGAGAGCCTCGAGGGCTCCGACGGTTCCGACGTGCTGGTCGGCGACAACGGCCCCAACAGCTTCCTCGGCCACCTCGGCGCCGATACCTTCGTCGGCAAGGGCGGCGGCGACTTCATCGACGCCGCCGACGGCCAGCGCGACCACACGATCCAATGCGGCGCCGGCGACGAAGTCGTCAAGGACCACGCCGACTCGACCAGCGGCTGCTGAGCCTCAGTAGCCCTCCTCGCCGATCAGCGGCACGAAGCGGCAGGGGCCGATCTCCTCGACCTCGGCCTCGCTGCCGCGGCGCCGCAGCACGGTCAGCATCTCCACCTCGCCGGTGGCGATCGGGGCGACCAGGCGGCCACCCTCGGCTAGCTGGCGCAGCAGGGCCGGCGGCGGCGCCGGGGCGGCGGCGTGGACGGCGATCGCCTCGAACGGAGGGTGGTCCGGCAGGCCGCGGCTGCCGTCGCCGAGGATCACCTCGACGTTGGCGACCCCGAGCCGGCCGAGCGTCTCACGGGCGGGGTCGGCGAGCGAGCGGTGGCGCTCGACGCTGACCACCTCGGCGGCGAGCAGGGCCAGCACCGCCGCCGAGTAGCCCGAGCCGGTGCCGATCTCCAGAACCTGCTCCCCGCCCCGCAGCTCCAGCGCCTGGCAGATCGCGGCGACGATCCAGGGCTGGGAGATCGTCTGGCCCTTGCCGATCGGCAGCGCCGAGTCGGCGTAGGCGCGGTGGCGCATCGCCGCCGGCACGAAGGCCTCGCGCGGCACCGCCGCCATCGCCGCCAGCACCCGCTCGTCCTCGATGCCGCGCCGGCGCAGCTGCCGCTCGACCATCCGCTCGCGGAGGTCGGCGTAGGCACCCACGTCAGAAGATGTAGTTGTCGAGCTTCCCGGGGTCGAGGATCGTCACCCGGCCGCGGCCGGAGCGGACGACGCCGGAACGCTCGAGGTCGGCGAGGAAGCGGCTGACGCTCTCCCGCGAGGTGCCGGCGAGCTGGGCGAGGTCGGCCTGGTTCATCCGGATCGTCACCTCGCTGCCCTCACCGGTCGCTTCCGCGGCCAGTTGCAGCAGCACGCCGGCGACCCGGCTCGGCACGGTCTGGAAGGACTGGCGCGAGATCCGCTCGTTGGCGGCCCGCAGCCGACGGACCAGCGCCGAGACCAGCTTCACGGAGATCTCCGGGTGGCGGGCCAGCAGCGCCTTCACGTCGACCGCCGGGAGCGCCAGCAGCTCGCCGTCTGTGAGCGACTCGGCGCTGGCCGAGCGCAGGTCCCCGTCGAGCATCGCCAGCTCGCCGAAGACCTCCCCCGGCCCCAGCGTCGCCAGCGTGATCGCGCGACCGTCGGAGTGCTCGCGGGTCACCCGGAAGCTGCCTTCGCGGACGATGTAACAGGCGTCGGAGCGGTCGCCCTCGTGGAAGACCCTGGTCCCGGCCGGGAAGGAGCGCGGCACCGCGACCCGCGAGAACCGCTCCAGCTCGTCCTCTTCGAGATCGGCGAAGAGCGGCACGCTGCGCAGCAGCGAAACCGGGCTCTGCATCTCCTCCGTCCCGCTCATCCGTGACATATCGTCACACAAGGAGCCCCTGACCACCCTCGCCGGCCACTCCCGCGCTGATATTCGGGGGTCAGCGTGCCGCGGATGCGGTGAGTTTGCGGGGGCCGCGGCTGAAGCCGGCGCCGATCAGGGCGTCCTCGTGGCCCGAACCGATCACCGCTTCGCCGTCGAGTTTCTCGACCGCCAGTTTCGGCAGCTGGCCGGCGCTGACGGCGTCGGCGAGGGCGCGCATCGCCTCCTCGAGCTCAGCGCCGACGAGCGGCTTGAGGCGGAGGATGCCGCGGCCGCCGCGCTCGAGGAAGACGATCGGATCGCCGTCGCGCAGCAGCAGGTGGGCGCCGGGGGTACGGCCGGGGCGGCGGCCGCCCTCGAGCTTCGGCCAGGGCAGCGAGGCGCCGTAGGGATTGGCGGGATCGGTGGCGGCGAGCAGCAGGTAGGCGCCGTCGGCTTCGGGCAGCGAGCGCAGCCGCTCGACCGCGCCGGGCAGGGCGAACTGGGCGCCACCGAGGCCCTCGACGAAGTAGCCGCGGCGGGCGGTGCCGAGCAGCTCGAGGTTGCCGAGCTCGGCGTAGAGGGTCGAGAAGCCGCCGGGGATGCCCTCGGCGAGGACGGTCTCGCGGGTGACGATGCCGTAGCGCTCCAGCATCAGCTCGGCCTGGGCGCGCAGGCGCGGGCCGGAGGCGGGAGCGCCGGCGAAGAGCGGCTCGGTCAGCGACCAACGCCCCTGCACGGCGGCGCCGGTGGTGGAGCGGCGGCGGGCGAAGCGGCGGCCCTGGCGATCGCTCGGCGGCACCGCCCGCAGGCGCGGTGCCCGCAGCGGCGCGAAGGCGTCGTTGGTGACGCCACCGGACCAGACCAGGTCCCAGAGCGCGTTGTGGATGTCCTCGGCGGGGTGGTCGAGGTCGGCGACGAGGTCGAGCCAGAACGACGGCCCGGCTGCGAGCCGCTCGCGGATCGCGTCGTGGACCTCGCCGCTCGGCGCCTCCAGCTTGGCGCTGGCCGGCGGCGGCCCGGCGAGGCGGACGTCCTCGCGGAAGTAGAGGGCGACGCGGCCGTCACTGCGGCCGAGGGCGCCGGCGCCGACCCAGACCAGCTCGCCGCTGGTGCAGAGCTCGTCCAGCCAGCTCGGCGAGTAGGTGCCGAGGCGCCGCGGCAGCACGTCGGACTCCCAGACTTTCGGGGTGAGGGCGACTCCCTGCAGCGGCCCCAGCGCCTCACGCAGGCGGTCGGGGCCGGCGCCGGCGGGGCGGTAGGCGTCGACGTTCTGCCAGCTCGGCAGGAAGCGGGCCAGCGCGGTCGGATCGGCCGCCTCGACCTCCTTGCGGAGGCGGGCGAGGCTGGCGCGGCGGACCCGGCGCAGCGAGTCGGCGTCGCACCACTCGCGCTCGGTGCCGCCGGGCAGCAGCTCGCCGCGGACCATCGCCCCTTCGGCCTCGAGCTCGCGCAGGGCCGGCTGCGGGTCGATGCCGAAGCGCTCGGCCGGGCGGGCGGTCGGGAAGGGGCCGTGGGTGCGGGCGAAGCGGCGGATCAGGGCGCGCATCGCGTCGGGGTGGTCCTCGAGGAAGGTCTCGGGCAGGCCGGGTGGCGGCGGCACGCCGAGCGCGTCGCGGTAGAGGCCGGCGTCCTCGGCGGCGATGTAGCGCTCCTCGCCGGCGATCCGGACCTTGGCGACCCGACGCTCGCCGACCAGCTTCTCCAGCATCGAGGCGGCCGAGTAGCCCTCGGCGACGCGCGCCTCGCACTCCGCCGCGGTGAGGTCGCCGATGTTGCGCAGCAGCTGCTGGAGGGCGTCGCGGTCGCCGGCGCGGCCGGCCTCGGTGAGGTGCTGCAACTGCGCCTCGACCTCTTCCAGGGCTTCGGGGTCGATCAGCTCGCGCAGCTCCTCCTGGCCGAGCAGCTCGCGCAGCAGGTCGCGGTCGAGGGCCAGCGCCGCCGCCCGCCGCTCGGCGTTCGGCGTGTCCCCCTCGTACATGTAGGTGGCGACGTAGTCGAACAGCAGCGAGGAGGCGAAGGGCGAGGCGGTCGGGGTCTCGACCTCGACGAGGCTGAGCTGGCGGGCGTGCAGCTTGCGCAGCAGCTCGCTCAGCGAGGGCAGGTCGAGGACGTCGCGCAGGCACTCGCGGTAGGTCTCGAGGATGACCGGGAAGCGCGGGAAGTCCCGGGCCACTTCGAGCAGGCTCTGGGACTTGAGGCGCTGCTGCCAGAGCGGCGTGCGCTTGCCGGGGTAGGCGCGCGGGATCAGCAGCGAGCGGGCGGCGTTCTCGCGGAAGCGGGCGCCGAACAGGGCCGAGCCGGAGAGCTCGCCGACGACCAGGTCCTCGAGCTCGTCGGGCTCGATCAGGACGAGCTCGGCGGGCGGTGGCTCGTCGGCGTCGGGGAGGTGGATGACGATGCCGTCGTCGGACCAGATCGCGTCGGCCTCGAGGTCGCGCTCGGCGCGGATCTTGCCAGCCAGAGCGAGTCCCCAGGCGGCGTGGACGCGGCCGCCGTACGGGGAGAGGATGCAGAGCCGCCAGTCGCCGATCTCGTCGCGGAAGCGCTCGACGACGATCGTCTGGTCGGAGGGGACGACCCGGGTCGCCGCCTGCTGCTCGCGCAGGTAGCTGACGAGGTTGTTGGCGGCGCGCTCGTCGAGGTCGTACTCCTTAGCGAGCTCGCCGGGCTCGCGGGAGACCGCCTCGCGGGCGAAGGCGCCGATCGCCTCGCCGAGCTCGGCCGGGCGGCCGATCCCGTCGCCCTTCCAGAACGGCACCGCTCCGGGGGCGCCGGGGGCGGGCGTGACGATCACCCGGTCGCGGGTGATTTCCTCGATCCGCCAGGTGGTGGCGCCGAGCAGGAAGGTCTGGCCGGGGCGGGCCTCGTAGACCATCTCCTCGTCGAGCTCGCCGACCCGGCGGCCGTCCGGCAGGTGGACGCCGTAGAGGCCGCGGTCGGGGATCGTGCCGGCGTTGGTGACGACCAGGGTGCGGGCGCCTTTGCGGCCGTGGATGGTGCCGTTGGTGCGGTCCCAGACGATCCGCGGCCGCAGCTCCGCGAAGCGGTCGGAGGGGTAGCGGCCGTCGAGCATGTCGAGGACGTTCTCGAGCTGCTCGCGGGAGAGCTCGTGGAAGGGCTCGGTGGCGGTGACGAGGCGCTCGACGTCGTCGACTCCCCACTCGTCCAGCGCCGCCATCGAGACGAGGTGCTGGGCGAGCACGTCGAGTGGGTTCTGCGGGATCGTCGTCTCCTCGATCTTGCCCTCGCGCATGCGCCGGGCGACGACCGCGCACTCGAGCAGGTCGCCGCGGTATTTGGGGAAGATCCGGCCTTTCGAGGTCTCGCCGATGCCGTGGCCGGCGCGGCCGATCCGCTGCAGACCTCGGGTCACCGACTTCGGCGACTCGACCTGGATGACCAGGTCGACCGCCCCCATGTCGATCCCCAGCTCCAGCGAGGAGGTGGCGACCAGGCAGGGCAGCTCGCCGGACTTGAGCAGCTCCTCCACCAGCGTCCGCTCCTCATGCGAGAGCGACCCATGGTGCGCCCGGGCGATCTCCACATAGTCGCCCCGCTCGCCGGTGTCGGGATGGTGGCCGCCATGCTCGGTCGCCGGCAGCTCCCCCTCGCCTTCCCCATTCGCCAACTCGTTGATCCGCTTGGCGAGCCGCTCGGCGGCCCGCCTGTTGTTGACGAAGATGATCGTCGACGTGTGTTCCTGCACCAACTCCACCAGCCGCGGATAGATCGCCGGCCAAATCGACCTGACATGAGCGCTCGGCTCGATTTCCGTCGGCGGCGGCCCGTCCTCACTCGGATAGGCCGGAGCCCCCGGATCGGCCATGTCCTCAACCGGCACCACGATCTCCAGATCGAGCGGCTTGCGACTCCCCGCATCGACGATCTTGCACTCCCGCTTCGGCCCCACCAGAAACTGAGCGATCCGCTCAAGCGGCCGCTGCGTTGCCGACAACCCGATCCGCTGGACAACTGGTGAGGAAGTAGCCGCTACTGCGGGGGGTGGCGGCGATGAAGGGGGATCCGAGGACGCCCCCGCCCGCAGCGTTCCCCCTTCATCGCCGCCAGGACCCGCCGCCCGAGCCCCCTGCCTCCCCACCAACTCATCCAACCGCTCGAGAGTCAGCGCCAGATGCGACCCCCGCTTGGTCTGGGCGACCGCATGGATCTCGTCGAGGATCACCGTTTCGGTCGTGGCGAGGATCTCGCGCACCCCCGAGGAGAGCATCAGGTAGAGCGACTCGGGGGTGGTGATGAGGATGTCGGGCGGCGTTTTCGCCATCGCCCGCCGGTCTTTCTGCGGCGTGTCGCCGGTTCGCAGCCCGACCGAGATCTCGGCGCCGATCCCGCGCAGCGGCGCCCGCAGGTTGCGCTCGATGTCGTAGGAGAGCGCTTTCAGCGGCGAGATGTAGACCAGCCGAACGCCCGTCCCCAGCGGCGCCCGCCCGTCATCCCCCGCCCGCACCAGCCGGTCGATCCCCCAGAGGAAGCTGGCCAGCGTCTTTCCCGACCCGGTCGGCGCGCAGATCAGCGCGTTCGACCCCCCCGAGATCGCCTCCCAACCCCCCGCCTGCGCCGCCGTCGGCCCCTCGAAAGAGGCCTCGAACCAGCGCCTTACCGACGGGCTGAACGGCCCCAGCGGGTCAGATTCCGCCCTCTTCTTCGCCTTAGTCGCCAATCCACCGATCTTACGCAGACCGGCGGCCCGGCACGAGCCGAGCGCCCGCCCTTAGGGCGTGCCGCCGGCGAACTTCACGTAGGCGAACCAGGACTGCTTGGGGATGAAGCCTTCGGCGAAGAGGCCGGAGCCGTCGCAGAAGTTGCAGGAGCCTTTCTGATCGTCGACCGAGAACCAGTAGAGGCGCTGGATGCGCCACTTCGCCTGGTTGCGCTCGAGCAGGGTGAAGGCGCCCTTCAGCTGGGTCACCTGGCCGCCCGGGCCTTTGTTGAAGGTGTTCGACTGACCCGGGACCGGGTTCGAGGAGCTCCAACCGAGCTCGGTGATCCAGAGGCCCTTGTTGCCGTCGTGGTTGGCCTGCAGGACTTCGCGCACTTCTTCGACCCGCGGCCCGACGGTCTTGTAGGAGCCGGTGTAGGGGTGGAGGGCGACCCCCTGGAACTTCGACTTGATCCCCGGCGTTTTCGTATACATCTGCTGCAGGAAGTCCTTGGCGAAGTAGGCCTGCGGCGGCTTCTTCTTGAAGGTGGCTTCGATCGGTCGGGCGAAGAGGCCGCCGAGGATGATCTTGGCGCCGGGATCGGCAGTCCGGATCACCGCTGAGGAGAGGGTGACGAGCTTGCCGTATTCGGCCGGGTTGGGCCGGGTCACGAAGTACTTGAAGTTGGGCTCGTTCCAGATCTGCCAGTTGCGGATCGGGTGGGCGGGAAGTTGCGGGTTTTCGCTCCAGAGCGTCCCGTTCGGCCCGTAGCGGGCGACCGCGGCTTTGAGGAAGGTCGACCAGGCCGTGGCCGACGTTCCCGCGGCGGGCAGGTGCGAGGGGGCCCGCAAGGTCGAGCCGGGGACCTTGGCCTGGGGGACGGCCCAGTTCGGCGCCCCGGTGAGGAACGGCAGCACGTCGATGCCGGCGGCGGTGGCGCGCTTGACGACCTGGTCGACGCCGCCCCAGTTGAAGGTGCCCGGCTGCGGCTGCACGGCGCCCCAGTCGACCGGCAGGCGCATGCTGTCGACGCCGCCGCGCTTGAGCTGCTGGAACTGGATTTCGGTCGGTTCGGCCTGGAAGACGACTCCCCAGAAGTTGGCCGGCAGCGCCTGGGCGGTCCCCGCGAAGCAGAGGGAGACCGCGAAGGCGGCGATGCAGGCACGGAGGATTCTCGTCATGCGCTTCCTCTCTTTCGTCATCGGGGCTAGCTCGCCTTTGGCGAGACGGCGCTGCTGCCACCGGCGTCGGCGCGCTGGCGCCGCTGCCGGTACATGACCGCGCCGACCGAGATCGCCGCGAGGACCGCGATCGCGATCAGGATCGGGACGAGGGGCGAGGAGCCGCCGCCGGAAGACGAGGAAGAGGCCGGGCTGCCGGTGGCCGTGCCCTGGCCAACTCCCATTTCACCGCCGGTGGAGCCGTTGCCGGAATGGGCCTGGCCTGGGGTGCTGCCGTTGCCCGTGCTTGGATTCCCGGACGATGCGTTGTTCGACGAAGAGTTGCCGCCGCCCCCGGAGCCATTCGGGCCGGTCCCGCCCCCGCCCGGAGCATTCGATGCTTCGCCTTCCGCTTCGCTCGCGGGGTTGGCGGGTTCAGACTTATGCGACTTCTTCGTCTGGCCGGGAACCTTGATCGTCGGCGGGGCATCCTGGTACTGGATGCTCGAGGAGTCTTCGGCCTGAGCCAGGACCGGGAATGAAGCCAATGCCAGCAGAGCAAGCACTGACAGAAGCGAGAAAAAGGCTGGGGCCGAGCTACGGCCCGGGCGGCGATCGGTCGGAAACATGGCGCGCAAGGTTAGAGGAAGGAGCGGCGTTGATCGCTCCACCCCTCCTGATCGTAGGGCTGGCGCTGGCTGGCGGCGGCTACGGAGTGAGCGCTCGCCACATTGCCGGCTTGGCCGTCTGGCTGCTGGTCGTGGCCCTGATCGTGCTTGGAGCCGCCTCCCGGGCGACGGTTGGACGGCCGTTCTACTGGGGGGCTGGGCTGATCGGCGGTCTCGCATTGTTGTCTGCCCTTTCCTCTGCCTGGTCCGGTTCGATTGAGCTCAGCGTCATCGAGGCGGACCGCGTTCTGGTCTACCTCGCGTTCTTCCTTGCCGCGTTCCTGATCGCCCAAACCGACCAAAGTCGTCAACGTTTCGGCGAAGGCTTGGCGATTGCCCTCGCCCTGGTGGCGTTTCTCTCGCTGGGCAGTCGCCTGCTACCCCATCTGCTGGAGGTCGAAAACTCCCTAGGTGCAGGGCCAAGGACCCGCTACCCGCTCGGGTATTGGAATGCAAACGGCGTTGCATTTGGGATCGGCGCGGCGATGCTGCTGTGGATGAGCCGGCGCTCGCTGTTCGCGGCCCTGCGCTGGCTCGCGGTCGCCTCGCTGCCGGTGCTGCTGCTGGCCCTCTACCTCACCTACTCGCGCGGAGGCCTGCTCTCGCTGCTGGTCGCCTGCGGCTGCCTGCTGGTGCTCTCGCACGACCGGCTCTGGTTCGTGGCGACGCTGGCGATCGGCGCCGTGGCGACGCTGCCGGCGGTGCTTTCGGTCCAGGCCCATCGCAGCCTGGCCGAAAACTTCGATACCTCGGCGGTCACCGGACAGGGAGTGACGGTGCTGCTGATCCTGCTCGCCGGGATCGCCCTGGCCTTGTTGCTGTTCGCCGGCCTGCGGCGGATCGAGAGCGGTGGCGGCGCTTTCACGGGGCGCGCCGTGGAGCTCTCGCGCAACCCGAAGGTGCTGCGGCGGGTCGCCCTGGCGCTGGCGGTGATCGGGATCGCGGCAGCAATTGCCGTCGCCGGTCGCGCCTGGGGCCAGTTCACCAGCTCCGACGTGCAGTTCCCCACCCGGCCCGAACACCACTTCACCCAGCTCTCCAGCGCCGGCCGCGACGAATTCTGGCGCGTCGCGCTCGATGCCTTCGGCGAAAAGCCGGTGCTCGGCCACGGTGCCGGCACCTACGTCTTCTCCTGGGACCAGCTGCGCCACATCCCGATGCCGGTGCACGACGCCCACTCCCTCTACCTCGAGGCCTTCGCCGAGCTGGGGGTGGTCGGCGGCCTGCTGGTGCTGGCCCTGGTCGGGGCCCTGCTCTGGACCGGCTTCGCGGCCTGGCGCGACTCCGGCGGGCCGCGAAGGGAGCTGCAGGCGGTGCTGTTCGCGGCGATGCTGGCCTTTGCCGTCGGCGCCGCGATCGACTGGCTCTGGGAGATCGCCGCCCTCGGCGCGGTCTTCTTCCTCGCCGCCGGGGCTGCCGTCGCCGCCCGGGTCGGCCAGCTGGCGCAGGCGCGGGCCAGCGCCGAGGGCGAGCGCGGCGCCCAGCGGCGCTTCGGCCTCGCCGTGGCCGGACTGGCGATCGCCTGGATCTCCGCCGTGGCCCTGGTCGGGCCGCTGCTGGTCGACCGTGAGCTGAGCTCGGCCGAAGACGCCGCTGCCCGCGGCGACCTCGGCTCTGCCGTCAACCACGCCGACACCGCCCGCACGATCGAGCCCTGGGCCGCCTCCCCCTACGTGCTGCTGGGGCTGCTGGCCGAGGCCCAGAGCGAATACACGACCGCCTCGGGCCGCCTCTCCCAGGCGATCCACCGCGAGGATCGCAACTGGCAGCTCTACTACCTGCGCGCCAGGGTCGAACGCGAGGCCGGCCATCCCGCCGCCGCCCGCGCCGACCTCGAACGGGCACGCCAGCTGAACCCGCTGGCGCCCGAGCTGCAGGAAGAAGGCGAATGAGCCAGCGGACCAACCGCACAGCCGCTCCGGCTCCCCCCACGGCGAGCGGTGCGGAGCCGAGCCCGGCACCGGTCGACGGGCGCCGGCCCGTCTCCCCCGGCGCCCTCGCCTCGCGTCGCCGCGGCTCGGTGCTGCGGCGGCTGCTGGCGCTGGGCGACTGGACGGCGCTGGTCGGCTCGCTCTGCCTGGTCACCGCCACCACCAGCACCACCGACATCGCCACGCTCTTCTGGGCCGTTCTCTTCAGCCCGGTCTGGATCGCCGTGGTCAAGCTCCACGGCCTCTATGACAACGACCACCGGCGGATCCGCCACAGCACCCTCGACGAGCTGCCGCAGCTGGTCTCGGCCGGGGTCTTCGGGACGCTGGTGCTGGACGGGCTGCTGGCGCTGAGCCCGGTCGGCCCGCTCTCGCCGACCAGCGCGATCGCGGTCGGGATCGGCGCCACGGCCGGCAGCTTCGTCCTCCGCGGGGTGCTGCGCTTCCTCTGGCATCGCCTGACCGGCGTCGCCGCCGGGATCGCGATCGGCCCGGCCGCCGCCGTGGACGTGATCGCCCGCCGCGTCTCCACCCATCCGGAGGCGCGCCTGGCGCTGGTCGGCTATCTCGCCCCGGAGGGCGAGGAGGCTGCGGAGCTGCCGCGCCTGGGCAGGGTCGAGGACATCTCGCGGGTGGCTCGCGAGTGCCAGATCGAGCGCGTCGTCGTCGCCGAACAGAAGATGAGCCTGACGGCGGCGGAGCGGCTGATCGAGGAGTGCAAGGCCGAGGGGCTGGCCCTGACCTTCCTGCCCCAGCACTACGGCCTGCTCGGCCCCGGGATCGAGCTCAACCGGCTCGCCGAGCTGCCCGTCCTCGACTTCCGCTTCAGCGACCCGCCGCGCTCGACCCTGGCGATGAAGCGGCTGATGGACGTGCTCGTCTCCGGCCTGCTGCTGCTCCTGCTCTCGCCGCTGCTGCTGGCGATCTCGGCCCTGATCCTGCTCGACACCGGCCGCCCGGTCCTCTTCCGCCAGCGTCGCGCCGGCCGCGACGGCGAGCCCTTCACGATGCTGAAGTTCCGGACGATGGTGGTCGACGCCGAGCAGCGCCTGCCGGAGCTGATCGACCTCGCCAAGCTCGACCAGCCCGCCTTCAAGATCCCCAACGACCCGCGCATCACCCGCACCGGCCGCTGGCTGCGCCGCAGCAGCCTCGACGAGCTGCCCCAGCTCCTCAACGTCCTCGGCGGCAGCATGTCGCTGGTCGGGCCCCGGCCAGAGGAGGAGGGGGTCGTCGCCCTCTATGACGAGCGCCAGCGCCAGCGCCTCGCGATCAAGCCGGGCATCACCGGACCGATGCAGGTCTACGGGCGCAGCGACCTCACCTTCGAGGAGCGCTTCGCGATGGACCGCGACTACCTCGACAACCTCTCGCTGCTGACCGACCTGGCGATCCTGCTGCGCACGCCACGGGCGATCGTCCGCGGCGAAGGCGCCTATTAGTGACGCTCGAGGTCGCGATCGTCAGCCACGGCGCCGAGGCGCTGCTGCGGCGCTGCCTCGCCTCGCTGCGCGAGCACCCGCCGGCGAGCGCGGCGATGCGGGTGACCGTGGTCGACAGCGGCAGCCCCGACGGGACGCCGGAGATGGTCGCGCGCGAGTTCCCCGAGGTGCGGCTGCGGCGCGAGGCCAACATCGGCTTCTCGGCCGCCAACAACCTCGTCCTGCGCGAGAGCGAGGCCGAGGCGATCCTGCTGCTCAACCCCGACACGGAGGTCTACGCCGGCAGCCTCGACGCGGCGCTGGCGCGGCTGGCCGGCGACGAGCGGATCGGCATGGTCGGGATCAAGCTGGTGACCGAGAGCGGCGAGCTCGACCACGCCTGCAAGCGCTCCTTCCCCACCCCCCTCGCGGCCCTGGCCCACTTCAGCGGGCTCGGCCGCCGCGACGGCGCCGGAGCCGCGCTCAGCCAGTACCGAGCGACCGATCTGGGCGACGACGAGCCGGGTGAGGTCGACGCCGTCAACGGCGCCTTCATGCTCTGCCGCGGCGAGGCTGTCCGCCAGGTCGGCCTGCTCGACGAGGGCTACTGGCTCTACATGGAGGATCTCGACTGGTGCCACCGCTTCTGGGACGCCGGCTGGAAGGTCTTCTACGAGCCGGCCGGCGTCGCCCTCCACGTCAAGGGCGGCTCCAGCGCCGCCCGCCGCGCCCCGCGCCAGGAGATCGCCTTCCACCGCGGCATGGGCCGCTTCTACCGGCGCTTCGAGGCACCCCGGGCCAACCCGGTCCTCAATGCCGCCGTCTACGCCGGGATCGGCGCCAAGCTGGCGACCAGCCTGGCGATCACGGCGGTCCGCGGTCGCTCCGCGGACGATTGACGCCCCTGGAGGGGCGCTAACCGTCCGAGATCGGCACGCGGGCGATGTAGGCGTCCTGCAGCACCGCCTGGGCGGCGGAGCCGAGGTCGAAGCGGCGAACCTCGGCGAAGTCGCCGAGCAGGGTCTCCGGCACGTGCGAGCGCGGGTGGTAGACGGTGCAGAGGTTGCGTCCCGCCAGCCGCGGGCGCTGCACGACCATCTCGCCGCGATCGAAGTGCGCCTGCTCGGCGGGGCTGAGTCGGTGGCGCAGGGAGTCGCCGATGACACTGAGGACGAGCATGCCGCCGGGCCGCAGCAACCGCCGAAACTCGGCCAGCCACTGCCGCTGCAGCGGCGGATCGAGATGGCTGAAGACAGAGAGGGCGTAGATCAGGTCGAAGCTCTCGCTCACGTACGGCGTCGGCGGGGTCAGCTCGTTGCGCGTGACCCGCACCGAGGTGAGGTTCTCGGCGCACCAGCTGACCAGCCCCTCGTTGTAGTCGCAGCCGTGGACCTCCGGGCCTCCGCCCGCCGGCCAGTGCCGCAGCACCCGGCCGCAACCGCAGCCGAAGTCGAGGACCGCCCGCATCTCCTCGGTGGGGCTGCCCGAATCCGCGCAGGCGTCGTGGATCGATTGCCACATCTGCCGCCCCAGCCGCAGGTGGGCGCCGATGTCGGGGCTGCGCCCGTCGACGAGGAGGCGCAGCCGTGGCGGCGGGAGCGGGGCACCCGCGGCCTCCGCCGCCACCGGCTCCCCCGTCCGCAGCACCAGCCAGCTCGATCGCACGCAGTCGACCGGGCGCAACAGCCCCGTCCGGTCCAGCCCGTCAGCGATCCGGCTTCTCACCTGCTCGCGCATCCCAACCGCATCAACCGCCGGCGGGCACGAAAGTCGCGGCTCGCGGCCGCCGAATCAGTAGGTGAAGGGGAGCGTCTCGGTGACTTCGGAGAGCTTCGGGGCGCCCTTGTCGCGCTCGGAGAGCAGCGGCTCGTCGACCGGCCACTCGACGGCGACGTCGGGGTCGTCCCAGGCGATCCCAGCCTCGGTCAGCGGGTCATAGAGGCTGGAGAGCAGGTAGGTGACGTCGGCGAGGTCGCTGAGCACCGCGAAGCCGTGGCCGAAGCCGACCGGGACGTAGAGCTGGTGGTGCTTCTCGTCGTCGAGGACGTGGGCCTCCCACTGGCCGAAGGTCGGCGAGCCGCGGCGCAGGTCGACGGCGACGTCGACGATCGCCCCGCGTGGGCAGCGGACCAGCTTCGCCTGGCCCGGCTCGGTCTGGAAGTGGAGGCCGCGCAGGGTCCCCTTCGAGGAGCGCGAGTGGTTGTGCTGGACGAAGTCGGCGTCGATGCCGAGCTCCTTCCAGGTGCCCTCGGCGTAGCTCTCGACCATGAAGCCGCGCGAGTCGCCGTGGACCTCGGGCTCGATCAGGACGACGCCCTCGAGCTTCGTCTCCAGCTTGCGAGGCATCAGCTGAGGCTCTTCCCGTACTGCTTTTCGTAGTACTCGCGGTACTCGCCGGAGCGGATCGGCCCCCACCACTCCTCGTTCTCGCGGTACCAGGCGACGGTCTTCTCGAGGCCCTCGGCGAAGTGGACCTGCGCCTCCCAGCCGAGCTCGCGCTTGAGCTTCTCGGAGGAGAGCGAGTAGCGACGATCGTGGCCGGGGCGGTCCTGGACGTATTCGATCAGCGACTCGTCGGCGCCGGTCAGCCCGATCACCCGCTTGATCACCTCGATGTTCTCGCACTCGTCGGGGCCGCCGACGTTGTAGACCTCGCCGGCCTTGCCCTTGGTGAGGACGGTGTGGATGCCACGGCAGAAGTCCTCGACGAAGAGCCAGTTGCGGACCTGCTTGCCGTCGCCATAGACCGGCAGCGAGTCGCCGTGGACGGCGTTGAGGACGATCAGCGGGATCAGCTTCTCCGGGTACTGGCGGGGGCCGTAGTTGTTGGAGCCGCGCACGATCGAGGCGTCGATCCCGTAGGTGTGCCAGTGGGCGGAGACGAGCAGGTCGCCGGCGGTCTTCGTCGCCGAGTAGGGCGAGGAGGGGTCGAGCGGCGAGGTCTCGGTGAAGGAGCCGGAGTCGATCGAGCCGTAGACCTCGTCGGTGGAGACCTGCAGGTAGCGCTCGACGCCAAGCTCGCGGGCGGCGTCCAGCAGCGTGCCGGTGCCGATCACGTGGGTGCGGGCGAAGGCGTCCTGGTCGTCGATCGAGCGATCGACATGGGACTCGGCGGCGAAGTTGACGACCGCGTCGGCGCCCTGCATCGCCTCGCGGACGACCTTCGGGTCCTCGATCGCCCCCTCGATCAGCTCGGTGCCCTCGGGCAGGTTCTCGCGGCGGCCGGCGTAGGTGAGCTTGTCGAGGACGACGACGTCGTGCTCCTCACCGACCAGGCGGACGTAGGTGGAACCGATGAAACCGGCGGCGCCGGTGACCAGGAGCCTCAAGATCCTTCCTCCCTCTCAGCTTGTCGTTGGGCCAGGTAGCCCGCCAACCCGTCCTGCCAGGAGGGCAGGCGGATCGCATGCTCGCGCTGGCTGACCAGGACCGAGAACGGCGGCCGGTCCGCGGAGCGAGCGAACTCTGCGGCGGTGGTGGAGAGCACTTTGCACTCAACGTGTGCTTGCTCGAAGATCTCGCGCGCGAATTCGTACCAGGAGCAGTGGCCAGCGGCGGCCATGTGGTGGATGCCGAACTCGACGCCCTCGATGAGGCGGACGATCCCGTAGGCGAGGTGCCAGGTGTAGGTCGGCGAGCCGACCTCGTCGCGGACGACCACCACCTCGTTCTGGGTCGAGGCGAGCCGCAGCATCGTCTCCACGAAGTTGCCGCCGCCGACTCCGAACAGCCAGGAGGAGCGGACGACGAAGTGGCGCTTGTTGGCGGCGATCGTCGCCTCCTCGCCGGCGAGCTTGGTGCGGCCGTAGGCGGAGAGCGGGGCCGGCTGGTCGCTTTCCACGTAGGGCTCGCCCTTGCTGCCGTCGAAGACGTAGTCGCTGGAGACGTAGACGACCGAGGCGCCGACGGCGGCTGCCGCGGCGGCGACGTTGCCGGCGCCGCCGCCGTTCACGGTCATGGCACCCGGCTCGTCCGCCTCGGCGCCGTCGACGTCGGTCCAGGCGGCGCAGTTGATGACGACGTCGGGCCGCTCGAGGTCGAACTTCTTCTCCAGGGCGGCGGCGTCGGTGACGTCGAGCTCGGCACGGCCGAAGCCGACGACCACATGGCCGGCGTTGCCGGCGGCGAGCATCACGTCGTGGCCGAGCATCCCGGCGGCACCGGTGACGAGCAGCTTCACCGCCCCACCCCCACTAGACGATTTCGATCTCGGACTTGTCGCCGACCAGCAGGCGCAGCGTCTTCGGCATGCCGTCGCTGCGGGTCAGCTTCACTTCGCGGCCGAGCAGGCTGGCCTCCATGCGGGTGCCGAGGTCCTCGACCACAGAGCCGGCGAGGACGATCGAGTGCTCGACCTCGGAGCGGCGGATGTGGACGCCGTCGCCGATCGAGGTGTAGGGGCCGATGTAGGCGTCCTCGATGCAGGCGTCCTTGCCGATCACGGCGGGGCCGCGGACGACCGAGCGGGTCAGGGTCGCGCCCGGCTCGAGGATCACCCGGCCCTCGACCCGGGAGCCCTCGTCGACCTGTCCCTCGAGGTTGGTCTCGATCTCCTCCAGCACCAGCCGGTTGGCCTCGAGCATGTCGGCGAGCTGGCCGGTGTCCTTCCACCAGCCGCGCACGACCTCGGACTGGACCTGCTTGCCGTCGTCGATCAGGCCCTGAATCGCCTCGGTGATCTCGAGCTCGCCTCGCCAGGAGGGCTCGAGCGCTTCCGAGGCGGCGAAGATCAGCGGGCTGAAGAGGTAGACGCCGACCAGGGCCAGGTTCGAGGGCGGGTCTTTGGGCTTCTCGATCAGGCGCACGATCCGCTCGCCGTCGAGCTCGGCGACGCCGTAGTGCTCGGGCTCCTCGACCGGGGTGAGCAGGATCAGCGCGTCCGGATCGTGCTCGCGGAAGCTCGTCACCAGGCTCTTCAGCCCGTCGCGCAGCAGGTTGTCGCCGAGGTACATCACGAACGGCGAGTCGCCGATGAAGTCCTTGGCGGTGAGCACCGCGTGGGCCAGCCCGGCCGGCTCGTCCTGGACGATGTAGGTGATCTGCGCCCCGAAGGCCGAGCCGTCCCCAGCCGCCTCGCGGATCTCGTCACCGGTCTCCGGCGCGATGATGATCCCGATCTCGGTGACCCCGGCCTCGACCAGCGCCTCGATCCCGTAGAAGAGCACGGGCTTGTTGGCGACAGGCACGAGCTGCTTCGCCGAGGTGTGGGTTATCGGGCGCAGCCGAGTGCCGGCCCCACCCGACAGGATCAGTCCCTTGAGGGCGTCCATGCGAGGCGCAGCCTACTGGGCGGGCCGAGGAAAGGAGCCGAGCGGGGAAGCCGAGCCCTCATCCCCCTCGCAGCGAGGCGGTGCGACTGCTCGTCCCTCCGCTGGATCCCCGCAGCCGCAGCTTCACGGCCAGCCGATGCCACCTGGAGAGCAGCCGCATGCCTTCGCGGTTGAGCGGCACCGAGAGCGGCTGTTCGACGTCGGTGCGAAGTCCATAGCGGCGTTTGCCGAGCAGGGCCCCGTTCAACGACCGGATCCTGACCACGCCCCGGCAGACACCGTCGGCGTCCCCGCCTTCGCAGGCAAGAGAGAGCTGCGCCCGGCCACCGCTGACCGGGATGCGGCCTCCGCGCGGGCTCACCGCCAGCGGCGCGTCGGTGACCCGGGCGATGATCCCCTGGTGGCGCGGGGCGTGGATCATGCAGGTGCCGCCGCCGCCCACGCAGGGGCCTTCCCCGTTGGCCGCGTACCAGATGCTGCCGTCCGGGGCTGCGGTGAGGGCCACCGGTTCGCTCTCGGCATTCGGCAGCGCCACCGAGCTGATCCGGCCGTCGGGAGTGATCCTGCCGAGCCTGCCTTGGCCGGCCGTGAACCAGAGCCGCCCGTCGCCACCGGGAACGATAGAGCCGGCCCAGGGGAACTTCTCTCGGGGGATCGGAAAGACGGTGATCTCCCCTGCGGGCGTGATCCGACCGATCCCCCCGCGCCCCACCGTGAACCAGAGGTTTCCGTCGGGCCCCGCAGCGATGCCGGCCGGGCCCTCACTGCCGAGAGGGAGCGGGAAGGAGCTGTACTGACCCGCCGGGGTGAGCCGCCCGATCGTGTGCGCGTCTCCCTCCGCGATCCAGAGATTGCCGTCGACGCCGACGGCGAGGCCCACCGGCCGTAGTTCGCCGCCGGGCAGCGGAAATTCCTTCAGCTCGCCAGTCGGTTCGATGCGGAAGATCACGTCCGGCCCGGCGCTGCCGCGACCGATCCCGACCCAGACGCTGCCACCCGCACCGGCGACGACGGCGCCGCCGAGGTAGTCCCTGTCCACTCCGGGAACCCTGGCCGCCGTGCCATCCGGGGCCAGGCGCCAGAGCTCGCCCTGCGCCAGGAACCACTGCCCACGGTCGCCGAGGCTTGCGATTTGCTCCGGCGAGCGCTGGGAGACGGGGAATCGGGTGACCTGTCCGGAGGCCGAGATGCGGTCGACCTCGCCGGTGGGTTCCTGTTCGTTGTCGGGGACGCCGAGCTTCCCGGTTGTCAGGGTGAACCAGATCTGCCCGTCCGCGCTGCTGCTGATCCCCCTCGGGTGGAGGTCGTGGACGCCGAGGGGGAATTCGCTCACGTTCGCCGGCGCCGCCGCGGCGCTCACGGCCAGCAGCAACAGCGCCGCGACTGCCATCGCCAAACAAGCCGAAACCCTGCCCGCCATAGTCTCCCCCTACCTGCCGTTTGCCTGATCGCTTTGCCTAACCCGAGCAGAGTCCCAAAGTTCCTCTGGACGCGTGCGTGAGACCAGCCGTTTACATCCCCAACTTCAACGGCGGCCGCCGGCTCGGTGCCGCGCTCGAGAGCCTGCGCGAGCAGAGCCGGCCGCTCGACGTGGTGGTCGTCGACAACGGCTCCAGCGACGACTCGGCTGAGCTGGTGCGCGAGCGCTACCCGGAGGTGAATCTGCTGGAGCTGGGAGAGAACCACGGCTTCGGGCCAGCCCTCAACCGTGCCGTCGCCGCGCACCCCGCCGATCCGTTGATCTTTCTCAACAACGACGCCGTGGCGACGGCGCGCTTCGCCGAGGCGCTACTCGACGCCCATGCGACCGGCGCCGCGACCGTCGCCGGCGTCCTCACCCAGGAGCGGGCACCAGGGCTGATCGACTCGGCCGGCGTCGTCGCCGACCGAACGCTGATGGGATTCGACCACCTGCACGGCGAGCCGCTGGCGGCGGCGGCCGGCGCCGCCGACCCGCTCGGCCCGACCGGCGGCGCGGCGCTCTACTCGAAGTCGGCCTTCGACTCCGTGGGCGGCTTCGACGAGCGCATCTTCCTTTACTACGAGGACCTCGACCTGGCCCTCCGCCTCGCCGCCGCCGGAGCGCGCTGCCGGCTCGCCGCCGAAGCCACCGCCGCCCACGCCTACTCGGCCAGCCTCGGCGCCGGCAGCGGCGCCAAGTACGAGCGGACCGGCTGGAGCCGCGGCTACATGCTGCGCCGCTACGGGGTGATGTCGCGGCGGCGCGACGCCGCCCGGGTGCTCGTCGCGGAGGGCGCGATCTGCGCCGGACAGCTGCTGATGGACAGGACCCTGGCGGGAGCGCGCGGCCGGCTGCAAGGTTGGCGCGATAGCGCCGGCCTGGAGCGCCGCGACGTCAGCGGCGTCGAACTGCTCGACCTCACCCCGGGCGCGGCGCTGCGGCTGCGGCGCCAGCGGCGCGGTTAGCGGCGATCTGGGGCGTTTTCTTCCCCCCCGCTAGGGAACAAAGCGTCCCACTCACCGAGCCAGCAGCGGGCCAGACGAAGGTCGCCGGTCCTCGCCAGGCGCCGGCGCTCGCGAAGGCTGCGCGGCAGCCGCGCCAGCCCTTCTAACTTGCCGCGGGCGGTCGCTCCGAGGCGACGCTGGCCGGCGGCGCGGCCGAGCGCCCCGGCCTCGACCGCAGCGATTCGCGGCACCGCCGTGGCGGACATGAACTTGGCCTGGGTGACGATTCGGTTGCGGGCGACGAGGCGTGCATTCCAGGCGTTGGGACGCTCGGCCTCAGCTTGCCAGGAGGCGTTGCCGAGGTGCCAGGCGACGGCTGCCGGCTCGTAGAGGAAGCGCCAGCCGGCGATGCGGGCGCGGACGTTGAGGTCGACGTCCTCGTAGAAGGCGAAGTAGCTCTCGTCGTAGCCGCCCAGCTGCCCGAACAGATCGCGGCGGAGCAGGCAGGCGGCACCGCAGACGCCAAAGACTTCGCGGCGACCGAGGCTGGCGCCACCCTGGGCCTCGCCAGCGCCGATCTCGACCGCGCGACCGTCGGCGGTGAGAGCCTGGCCGGCGCTGTAGAGACGGGCCGCGGCGGGGGGCACCGGCGGCGCCTCGGTCTGCAGGATTCGCGGTGCCACCCCACCCAGCCCGGGATCGCGGTCGAGAGCGGCCAGCAGAGCGGCGGCGCAGCCCGGCTCCAAGTGCGCGTCGGCGTTGAGGACGAGAACGGTCGGGGCCGCGGTCTTGGCTACGCCGAGGTTGACCGCGACCGCGAAGCCGGTGTTGTGTTGAAGAGCGAGATGAGCCACATCCCGCTCCCGCAAGTATTCGACCGAACCGTCCTCGGAGCCGTTGTCGACGACCAGGATTTCCAGCTCGACCCCCTGACCGGACAGCGAGTCGAGGCAGCCAGGGAGCAGCGAACGGGAGTTCCAGCTGGGAATCACCACCGCTACGGGCGCTGCCGGAGGCACGCCGCGGAAGCCTGACAGGGTCGGCGCACGCTAGCGTCCCCCCTGCGCGCGGGGCGAAACAACGAGCCCCGCGCCCTCCTGCCCTGATGTCCGTCGAGAACACGATCGCAAGCGTCAGCCACGCGGCTTCCCCGGGTCCATCGGCGCCAGCCGCGATCAGGGTCGAGGACCTCCATAAGTCCTTCCGGATCCCGACCCAGCGCGTCGACTCGCTCAAAGAGCGCGCCGTCCACCCTTTCGCCTCACGCGAGTACCGTGAGCTGCATGCGCTGAACGGGGTCTCCTTCGAGATCCGCCAGGGCGAGTTCTTCGGCATCGTCGGCCGCAACGGCTCCGGCAAGAGCACCCTGCTGAAGCTGCTCGCCAGCATCTACCGCGCCGATGGGGGCAAGATCTGGATCGCCGGCCGCCTGGCCCCCTTCATCGAGCTCGGGGTCGGCTTCAACCACGAGTTGACCGCTCGCGAGAACGTCGTCCTCAACGGAGTGATGATGGGCCTGACGCCACGGGACATGCGGCGCCGCATCGACCGAGTGATCGACTTCGCCGAGCTGCGCGAATTCGCCGACCTGAAGCTGAAGAACTACTCCTCGGGAATGCTCGTGCGGCTGGCCTTCGCGGTGATGATGGAGGCCGACGCCGATGTGCTGCTGATCGACGAGGTACTGGCCGTGGGCGACGCCTCCTTCCAGCAGAAGTGCGCCGACGCCTTCCACCTGATGAAAGCGGAAGGGAAGACGATCGTCCTGGTCACCCACGAGATGGCGGCCGTCGAGGCGTACTGCCACCGGGCGATGCTGCTCAGCGACGGCCAGATCCGGCACGTGGGAGACCCCGGAGAGGTCGGGCGCGAGTACCTGAAATTGAACTTCGCGAATGAGGCCGAGGCCGCCCCCGAGCCGGCGGCAGAGGTCGAAGAGGCCGTGGCGGCGGAGGACGACGAGGAAGGGGCCGGCGCGCGCCTGGTCTCATGCGTGGTCGAGGACGCCCGGGGCGTGGAGACGGGCACGGTCGAACTTGGCGAGCCGATCCATGTGCGAGTGGAGATCGAGCTGCTGCGGAAGCCGCCCGGCCTCCACGTCGGCATCGTCATCGCCAACGCGGACGACGTCTCGCTGTTCGAAATCAGCGTCCCGGTCCGCTCGGAGGACGGCTACGACATCAAGGGAGATCGGGTCGTGGTCACCGCCACGGCACAGAACCCGCTTGCGACCGGTCGGCATTTCGTCCACGTCGGCATCCAGAGCCCGTTCGGGATCTCGCTCTACACCGCCAAGGCGGCGAAGTTCGTCATCTACGGAACCCAGCCGAGCCTGGGAATCATCGCCCCCGACTACGAGTACGAGGCGACCATCGAGGGAGGGGCGGAGCAGTGAGCACCGAGGCCCAGGCCGCACCCGCGCTGCAGCGGATCAACGGACCGTCGGCCCTTGGCGGCGGCCCGCGCCGCTTCTTCGATCTCCTCTGGCTGATGTCGGTCACCGAGTTCAAGCGCATCTACTTCGGCACGGTGCTCGGCTACCTGTGGTCGTTGATCCGGCCGCTGCTGCTGTTCGGGGTCCTGCTGTTCGTCTTCACCAAGGTCTTCAAAGTCGGCAGCGAAAAGGTCGAGCACTACCCGGTGATGCTGCTGCTCGGGATCGTCCTCTTCACCTTCTTCCAGGAAGCGACCAGCAACTCGGTGACCTCCGTGGTCGCCCAGGAGGGGGTTGTGCGCAAGACGCAGTTCCCGCGCCTGGTCATCCCGCTCTCCACGGTTGTGACCGGGATCTTCAACCTGCTCCTCAACCTCATCGTCGTGCTCGCCTTCGTACTTGCCTTCGGCGTCTCCCCGGCCTGGAGCTGGCTGCTCTTCCCACTGGCGCTGGCGCTGCTGGCGATCTTCACGGCCGCCGTCGGGATGGCCCTCTCGGTGCTCTACGTGCGCTTCCGCGACGTCGCGATCATCTGGGCGGTCGTCGCCCAGGTCCTCCTCTACGTGACGCCGATCCTCTATCCGGTAGACGCCTTCGGCAACGAAACCTACGAACACCTGCTGATGATCAACCCCCTGGCCGTGATCTTCTCCGAGGTGCGAATCTGGATCCTCCAGGAACCGTCCGCTCCCACTGCGCTCGAAAGCGCCGGCGGTTGGCTGGGGCTCCTGCCCGCCTGCGCGATCTTCGTCGGCGTCTGCCTCTACGGAGTCTGGATCTTCAGGCGAGAAGCGCCGCGGATCGCCGAGGCGCTGTAGTCGGCCGAGGGTAGACTCGCCGCCGATGGCAGATCGACCGACCCCCCTGAGGCCATATGGGCACGACGACCTCGACCTGCGGGCGGAGCTCGCCCATCGCGACGAGGAGATCCTCCGCCTCCGCGACCTCCTGATCCTCCGCGACGCCGAACTCGGGGCCGCGAAGGGCCGCCTGGCGATGATCGAACAGGGATCGCAGCGGATCGCCGACGCTGTCGCGCGGATCCCGATCCCGGGAGCGACGCGGGTCCTGCAGGGCCTGATTCGCCTCCTGCAGCGGTTGATCCGGTAGCGGTGGCGCCCCGCTTCTCAATCGTCACCCCGGTCTACGAGACGCCGATCCCGGTGCTCTGGCAGATGCTGGAGTCGGTGCGGGGGCAGGGCTTCGAGGACTGGGAGCTCTGCCTGGTCGACGATGCCTCCCCATCGTCCGAGGTACGAGCGACCCTGGAGCGGGCGCAGCGCGAAGACCCTCGCATCCGCCTCGAGGTGCGAAGCGACAACGGTGGCATCGTCGCCGCCTCGAACGACGCCCTGGCAATGGCCGAGGGTGAGTTCGTCGCCCTGCTCGACCACGACGACAAGCTGCACCCGGACGCGCTGGTCCTGGTCGACGCGGCGATCGGCGGCGAGCCGGAAGCGGACTACCTCTACACGGACGAAGACAAGATCGACGAGGAAGGGCACCACCTGGCGCCGTTCCTGAAGCCCGACTGGTCCCCGGAGCGGATGCGGACGCAGATGTACACCTGCCACCTGAGCGTCTTCCGCCGCTCGCTGCTCGATCGGGTCGGCGGCTTCGATCCCGAGTTCGAGGGTTCCCAGGACTGGGACATGGTGCTGCGCGCCACCGAGCAGGCACGGGTCGTCGTCCACGTGCCCCGGGTCCTCTACCACTGGCGCGGCATCGCATCTTCGGCCGCTGCCGGCGAGGACGTCAAACCGTGGGCCTTCGAAGCGGGCCAGCGCGCCGTGCAGGCGCACTGCCAGCGGATCGGGCTGCAGGCGCAGGTCGAGCGCGACCTCGAGGCCCCGGGCGTCTACCACCTCGAACCGGAGCTGCGGGATCATCCGCTCGTCAGCATCGTCGTCCCGACCCGCGGCCAGTCCCGGGAGATCCGCTACCAGGACACCGTCCTGGTCGAGCACTGTCTGCGCAGCATCGTCGCGAGCTCGACCTACGAGAACTACGAGCTGGTCGTCGTCGCCGACGCCGACACCCCGCCCGAGACCCTGGCCCGGCTGCGCGAGATTGCCGCCGAGCGCTTGCGGCTGGTCGAGTTCGACCGGCCCTTCAACTTCTCGGCGAAGATCAACGCCGGCGCCGTCCGCAGCGAGGGCGAGCACCTGCTGCTCCTCAACGACGACATCGAGGTGGCGACGCCGAACTGGATCGAGCGGATGGTGATGTACTCGCAGCTGCCGGAGATCGGCGCCGTCGGCGGGCGGCTGCTGCTCGAAGACGGTCGTCTCCAGCATGGCGGCGTCGGCTTCGAAGGCGGGCTGCCCGGCCATCCGTACCACGGCTGGCCGGGCGACGCCCCGGGCTATGCCAACGCGCTGAAGATCGCCCGCAACCAGCTGGCGGTCACCGGCGCCTGCCTGATGACGCGCAAGGATCTCTTCGAGCGGCTGGGCGGGCTGACCACGACGTTTCCGATCAACTACAACGACGTCGACTACTGCCTGAAGCTGCGCGAGGACGGGCGCCGGGTCGTCTACGACGGCGACCTGGTGATGCGGCACTTCGAGTCCTCGAGCCGCTCCTCCGACGTCGAGGAGTGGGAGAAACAGCTACTGCTGGAGAAGTGGTCGGCCCGGACGGTCCCCGACCCCTACTCGCATCCGAGCCTGAAGGAGGGGATGCCGCGCCTGGGCTCCCCGTTCCTCTGGGCACGGCGCCGCCCGCGCTGGCCACGGCGACGGCGGCGGGCGCCGCAATCGCACTGAGCTACTAAGAGGCCGCGGGGCTGCGGTCGGCGCCGCTGACGGCGCGGCGCATGATCTCCAGCTCGCGGCCCTCCTCGCCGTTGCGAGCCGCTCCCCCACCCCGCCCGACGAGCTCCTCCAGCAGAGCCTCAATGCGGTCGGTACGGGTGCTGGCGGCCGGCGCGTCGCTGGCCCTGATCCCAGCGGCGGCGCGGCTCAGCATGCCGCAATCGCCATCGAGGCTGCGCAGCAGGTCAGCGAGCGCGGTCGCGTCGCCGGGATCGAACAGCCAGCCGTTCTCACCCGGTCGGATCGCTTCCGGCAAGGCCCCGATCCGCGAGGCGATCACCGGCAGGCCGCAGGCGAACGCCTCGCGGGTGACGATCGAGTAGGTCTCGGCGACCAGGGACGGCACGACCACGAGATCGCAGTCGGCGAGCAGAGCCGGCAGGTGAGAGGGCGCGAAGCCGTTGGCGAGGCGCAGCTCCAAGCCCGGGATCTCGTCGCCGGCCTCCTGCAGCTCCGCCGCCAAGGGCGGCAACGCCACCCCGAAAATCGTGTAGGAGGCGTCGGGCAGGGCCGCTCGCCGCAGCGCCTCGACGACCACCTGGAAGCCCTTGTGCTCGACCGTGACCCCGATCGAGGCGAGGCGCAGCGGCTGGGGCTCGGTTCGCTGCGGCCTCAGCACCGGACCGAGCGGCACGACACCGTTCTCGACGATTCGGATCGGCGCGCCGCTGCCGCGCAGGGTGGCGAAGGCGTCGGCGACGAACGACGAGGGGGCGACGACCTCGTCTGCCGCTTGCAGCGCCTCCGCGAAGCTGCGCGAGCGCAGCGCCCAGCGCAGCTCGGCCTCGTCCTGGTCGCCAAAGCAGTGTTGGGCGCAGGCGCGACCGGCGTCGGGCCCCGCGCACTGCTCTCCCGAGCGGCGTTCGAGGTGAGCGCGCGGGCAGAGCATGAAGAAGTCGTGCAGCTCCAGCAACACCGGGATCCCCCAGCGATGGGCGACGTCGACATAGCCGGGCGAGTGGTTCATCAGGTGCGCGATCAGGACGACGTCCGGTGAGATCTCGATCAGCAGGCGCTCGAAGGCGCGCTCCAGCTCGGGCTCCCAGGTGGGAAAGCGCTCGAATGCGGAGCCGCCGCCGACGATTGAGACGACCGGGACGCCGTCGCGGCTCTCGCGCCGGAATTCCAGGCTTTTCGGCAGCTCGTCCGGACGGCGGGTGAAGACGGTCACCTCGTGCCCGCGCCCGCTCAGCTCGACGGCGAGGTGAGCGCTGAGCCGCTCGACGCCGGCGACGCCGATCGGCGGATAGCCGTGGGAGACGAGCAGGACCTTCATCGGAGTCGGCCCTTCACGAGTCGCGGCGACTGTTGGCGACGCGCGAGAAGGCCTCGACGGCCTCCTCGGGGTGTTCGGCGTAGTTGACGCCGAGCCACTGGCCGGCGCCCTGGGCGGCGCGGCGCAGCGCCGCCTGGACCGCCCAACGCTCCAGCTCCTCCCCCTCGAGGCCGAGCTCGTCGCGCAGGAAGGACCAGTCGCTGGCGATCATCCCGCGGACCAGCGCGTCGGCCTCGGCGTCGGACAGCGAGCGGCCGTTGATGTCGCGATTGGCGATGCCGTCGTCGACGTTGCGCATGAACCACTCCCGCAGGGAGTACTCATGGGAGTGATAGACGCGGGAGCGGGCCTCGTGCACGAGGGTCATGCCGGCCTCGAGCACCTCGCGCGCCCAGAGCAGGTCCTCGCCGATCGCCCGCACCGACTTGAACGGGAACTGGCGCATCACATCGGCCCGCACGGCGGTGCTGACGGTGTGGAAGTTGAGCAGCAGCCGGCGCTGCTCGACCGGCATCGCCGCGTAGGAGCCCCAGTCCTCGATTCGCTTCACCGAGCGCTCCGCCGAGCCACTCGGGTCGAGGCCGCCGTCGCGCCTGGTCAGCGGATCGGCGTCGGGGTACGGAAGAACGCGGCTGCTGACTCCGGCGACGATGGGATCGACGTCGAGGGCCTCGAGCAGCGGCGCCAACCAGCCCTCGTCGCAGGGGCGGCTCCGCCCGTTGAGGAAGACGAGCACGTCGCCGCGGGCGTGCTCGGCGAGCAGGTTGCGGGTGAGGCCGTGATCGAACTCGGCCGGGTCGATCGCGATCGCCGTCGCGTCGAACTCTTCGAGGACCGCGACCGTGTCGTCCCGGGAGGCGGAGTCGACACCGACGATCTCGAGATCGGCGGCGGCGCTCTGGGCCAGCAGCAGGGGCAGCGTTTCGCGCAGCGCCTCGGCCGCGTCCATCAGCGGCATCAGCACCGAGACGCGGGGGCGGTTGGCGCCGCTGGCCAGGCTGTGGAAGTCGCCGCGATGGACGATCTCCGCCGTGCCGCCACCGCGCGGGCGGCGCCCCGAGGGCCGCGGCAGGACGGCCTCGTCGCGGCGGTGGTCGAGGGCGGCGCGAGTGCGCCGCGCCTGCAGGTCGAGCAGCTGATCGGTGCGGACCGCGAGCAGGTGCTCGAGCCGGTCCTCGACCTCGGTCTCCCGCTGCACCGTCGCCAGCAGCGGCGAGACGGAGAGTCGGATCGGGAAGACAGGGCCGTACTCGGCCCTGACCAGGCCGTCGTCGAGGTAGTGCTGGAAGTCGTCGGGCAGCGCCTTCTCGTGCCAGCGCTCGGCGTAGAGGCGGCTGTTGTGCTCCTCGTGGCGCGCGTCGTAGTCGGCCCAGCGGGTGACCGACTCGAGGTGATACAGGACGCTGCGCGGGCAGTAGCGGATCTCGTGGCCGAGCTCGCCGAGCCGCAGGCAGAGGTCGACGTCCTCGTAGCCGTTGAGGAAGGCGGTGTCGAAGCCCTCGAGCTGCTCGAACAGGTCCCGTCTGATCAGCAGGCAGGCCGCGGTCGCGGCGACGACGGCTTTGGCGCGGTTGACCGCGTCGTGCTCGCCCGGGAAGCCGGCGTAGAGGTGGTGGGGCCAGCGGTCCTGGCCGATCGCGATCCCGGCGTGCTGGACGGTGCCATCCGGGTAGAGCAGCTTCGAGCCGGCGGCGCCGGCGCCGGGGTACTCGGCGAGGCCGTCAACCAGGGCGTCAAGCCAGGCAGGCAGGAGGATCGTGTCGTTGTTGAGGAAGACCAGATGGTCGACGTCGCCGGCGGCCGCCGCCCCCTGGTTGCAGGCGACCCCGAAGCCGCCGTTGCTGTCCCTGGCCACCAGCGTCAGGCGCTCGTCGTACCCCTGGAAGGCCTCGACAGTGCCGTCCTCGGAGGCGTCGTCGACGACCACCACCCGCAGCTCGCAGTTCTCCGGGGGGTGCGCAAAGAGCGACTGCAGGCAAGTGCTGAGCAGGTGCGCCCCGTTGAAGGTCGGGATCACCACCGCGCAGCGCGGCTTCACGGACATCGCGCTCAGGAGCTCGGGCCGGACCGCTTGGCGACCTCGGCCTGGAACTCGGCCTGGCGGCGACGGCGGATCGAGCGGATGCCTGGGGCGGTCTTCAGCATCTCGTAGATGCGGAACGGGGCGCTCTGGCGGATCCGGTCGAGGCCGACCTGGGTCGCGACCAGTTGCGCGTGGACGGCGGCGATTTCGTCCTCGCGGCGGGCGGCGGTCTCGTGCAGTGTGGTGATCTCGGAGTCGCGGCGCAGCAGCTGGTCGTGGGCCTCGATCAGGGCCCGGCGCAACTCCCCCTCGCGGTCGCCGATCGCGGCGATCGCCGCCTCCAACTCGGCCAGCCGCTCGGCGTCCCGGCTCGCGGAGACCCGCAGCTCGGCCAGCTCGCGCAACCGAGCCTGGATCTCGCGAAGGCCCTCGCGCTCCATCGGAAAGGCCTTGAAGACGTACTGGTAGGTGCGGGCGTCAGGATCGCGCTCGAGCTTCTCGCGCAGCTCCGGCGGCACCAACCCCTCGTCGTAGGGAACCTCGGAGGCGTCGAGGTTGAGCTCGTGGCGATGCATCTCGGCGAGGCCGAGCTCGGCTTCGTCGAGCAGTTGCTCGAAGGTCTCGCGGGTGAAGAAGCGTAGGTGCGTCGAGTCGAGCAGGCCGATGTTTTGGTAATCGAAGTGCCCCGAGAGCAGCGCCAGGCGGACGCTGCCGTGGGCGACGTTCGGGATCGAGATCACGAAGTGACCGTCGGGCTCGAGGAACTTCTCCAGGCGGGTCAGGACATCGAGCGGATCGCGCAGGTGCTCGAGGACATCGGCGGCGACGATCACGTCGAACCGTTCCTCGCCGAGCTCGGCGTCGAGGTCGAGCTTGTCGAGATCGCCGACGATCACACGCTCGCAGACCTGGCCGGCCCGCTCCCCCATCTCCGGGTCGAGCTCGATCCCGACGACGGTGCAGCCGCGCTCCACGAAGGCGTGCGACATGTAGCCAGTGGCCGGGCCCAACTCGAGGACGCGAACGCCCTCGCCGACGAGATGCACGACGTCGGCGTGGACGCTGCCGGAGTCGAGGTCGATCCCCTCGAAGTCGTAACGCGGAGCCGACGAGCCCTGCGCGGCGGAGGCGTCAGTCATCGCCGGGAGCGTAGCAACCGCCCCAGCAGGCCCCGGGGCCGCGGGGAGCCGCTCTGTGCCTCGAGAAACCCCTCGACATCGCCGCTGGACAGCAGCGCCGCGTTGGCGGCGATCCGCTCGTCGCTCCACTCCCACCAGCGCAGTGCCAGGAGCCTGGCGATCGTCGCCTCGTCGAAGCGAAGCCGCAGCAGCTGGGCGGGGTTGCCGGCGACGATCGCGTAGGGGGCGACGTCGCGGGTGACGCAGCTGTCGGTCCCGATCACGGCGCCGTCGCCGACGGTGACCCCGGACAGGATCGTCGCGTTGGAGCCGATCCAGACGTCGTTGCCGATCACCACGTCGCCGTTGGTGCTCGGCACGCCCTCGATCCCCCGCGCGTTCGGCCAGCGATCCGCGAAGGAGGGAAACGGGTAGGTCGTCACCCAGTCCGGCCGGTGGTTGCCGCCGAGGAAGACCTCGACCCGATCGGCGATCGAGCAGAAGCTGCCGATCCGCAGCTCGGCCGGCTCGCCCCAGTGGCGGACGGCGATCTGCTCGTGGCCGTAGGTGTGGCGACCGACCTGCATCGACCTAGCGGCGGCGCAGCCAGATCGCCCCGGGCCGCTTGCCGGGAGAGAACGACGGCACCACGGCGGCGAGCCGCTGAGGGTGATCGCGGGCGACCGCCTGGGCGGGAACGAGGACCTCGAAGGCGTCGTTGTAGGCGAGGAATGCCTGCAGCAGGTACTGCTCGGCCCAGTAGTACTGCATCGTCTCGAACCACTCCCGGGGGTACTCCCAGGGCAGGAAGATGTCGTGGAAGTGGACGATTACACCGGGGGCCAGCACCGGCAGCAGCTCGAGGACGATGTGATTGACGTCGCTGCCCAGCTTGACGGTGTGGGTCGTGTCGACGAAGAGGACGTCACCCGCCTCGAGGGCTTCGAAGGCGTCCAGCGGCACGTCGGTCGCCCCCAGCGGCTCGAACCGCGTCGGTGGCGGCGGTGCCTCGCCGAGGATCTGCGCGCGCGGGAAGGGATCGTAGGCGACATGCTCGGTGTCGACGCCGTCGGCGGCGTTGCGCCGGGCCGCCTCGCCGATCAGCAGGGTGGTGAATCCCGTCCCCAGCTCGAGGACGCGCCGCGGCTTGCGGGCCCGCAGCAGCGCGTAGAGCAGCTCCGCGTCGACGGATTCGTAGTTTTCATTCTCGAGGAAGAACGTGCCGGGCTCCGCTGGGCCCGCCCGCGGGACCGCGAGCTCGGCCACATAGGGGGCGAGCTCGCCCTCGATCAACTCGATCGCGGCCTCGACCCCGAGGTCGACGCCGCCGAGCGGGCTGCGCCGCTCGAAGATGTCCTCAGGCAGCAGCTCGAGGTTCGGCACCGGGCTGTAGTAGTTGCGGGGGACGATGTCGTAACGGTCCCGCGGCACAACGTCGTATTCCTCGGTGGCGAAGGGCTCGTTGCGCCCGCGCGGGATCGTCGCGGTCGCGGGATCGTCCGCCGTCGCGGGACTCTCCCCCTCGCCGCCGGCGCGGACCAACTCAAACCCGTTGCGGCGTGCCAGGCGACGGGCGAGACGACCGCCGAGCCGGCGCACGGAGGACCGGGCGGTGGCGACCGATGCGTCCATCGGCCGCAGGCTAGCGAGCGCGGCGGAGTCCGAGCCGGCTGGAGCAGCGCTCCGGCGGGACGGTCGCTTAGGGTGCAGCCCCCGATGGACGTCGCCGCCGCCTACCTGGACCTGCTGAAGCGGTCCCTCTGCGACCTGCTCGGCCCCGAACCGCTCTCGGCCGCGCCCCAGCCCGACGGGACGGTCAAGCCGGAGCCGCTGCCGGCGGACCAGCTGGAGCGGCGCGAAACCGGCGCCGACTGGCCGCTCAACGGCACCACGATGGTCGGCCTGCGCCGCCTCGATCACCTGCAGCGCTGCGTCGAGGCGATCGTCCGCGACGATGTGCCCGGCGACCTGATCGAGACCGGCGTCTGGCGCGGCGGCGCCTCGATCTTCATGCGGGCGGTGCTGGCGGTGCTCGGCGACGAGCAGCGCCGGGTCTGGCTCGCCGACTCCTTCGAAGGGCTACCGAAGTCCCGTCCCGCCGAGTACCCGGCCGACGCCGGCAGCGATGAGCACTTCGTCTTCGAATACCTGGCGGTTTCCGAAGAGAAGGTGCGGGCCGCCTTCGAGCGCTTCGGCCTGCTCGACGACCGGGCGCAGTTCCTGCGCGGCTGGTTCAGCGACTCGCTGCCGCCGCTGCGGGGCAACCACCGCTGGTCATTGCTGCGTCTGGACGGCGACATGTACGAGTCGACGATCGTCGCCCTGGAGAGCCTCTACCCGGACCTCTCGCCCGGGGGCTTCGTGATCGTCGACGACTACGGGGCGATCCCCCAGTGCCGCGAGGCGGTCGAGGACTTCCGCCGCGACAACGGCATCACCGATCCGATCGAGACGATCGACTGGACCGGCGTCGGCTGGCGCCGCGGCGGCTGAGCGCCGGCGCGATCCTCAGCGGCTTGCGCCGCGATACCAGTCGACGTACCTGCCGCAGGCGCGGGCCACCCGGACGACGCGGTCGGGCGCGAGGCGGGTGGCGACGATCGAGGGCACGGCGACGACCGCATTGACCGGCGTCAGCGGCGGGTCGTCGACGGCGACTTCGAGCGGCGTCGGCCGGTCGCCGCGCACGGTGATCCGGCCCAGCGGCCAGCGCGGCCCGGGGCGGTCGAGGTTGCCCGGCACGGTCGCCCGCAAGCCCGGGGCGCTGACGGTAAGAGGGAAGCGGCTGACGTAGGCGGACTCGAGCTGCCAGCGCCCCGGCGGCAGCGGCAGTTCCACCCGGACCGGCGTGCCGGGGTTGAGGCCGAAGCCCGGCAGGACGATCGGCTCGGGACGCACGACGGCGATCCCGCCGCGGCGCACGATCGCGCGCCCGGCCGGGGTGCGGCAGTCGAGCACGGCGCCGGCCATTTCGCCCTCGGCAAGGATCGAGCGCTCCCGCACCTCGCCGACGCGGCGGTAGAGGGCGTAGTTGGGGGTGGTGCGGGCCAAGCGTAGGCCCTCAGGCGGGGTGCTGCCGGCCGCGTCGCGAGTCGTGATCACCCAGGCGAAGCGATTGATCGTGGCGGCGTCTACCGAGTCGAAGTCGAGCGCCTGCCCGTATTCCCAGGCCTTCTCCGGCCGGGTCGACAGTTCCGGGCCGCTGATCATCGGCGCCTGCACCGGCACCCCGGCCAGCTCCCAGGGGATGAAGTCGTCGTTGCCGAGGAAGAGGGTGCGGCGGTCTTGGAGCAGCGGCCGCAGCGAGCGCAGTTCTTCGAGATGGGTGGTCGGCCCGACCGGGCTGGCGCGCAGCGCCTGTACGTCCGAGGCGCCGACCCGGAGGAACAGGACCAGGGCCAGGATCGCCGCCACTCCCCAGGGGACGATCTGGCCGGGCAGGGTGCGGAAGAGTGACGACGGCGAGCGCGGCAGTCGCTCCGGCAACTGCTCGATGAGCGGGAGCACCGCGACGGCGAGGATCAGCGGCGAGCTGGCGACCAGCGCCTTGGCGACGACGTAAGGGGACTGTGAGGGGATCGAGGCGGCCCAGATCAGCAGCGCCCCGGCGGCAGTCAGCGGCAGCATCCAGCGGCCCTTGCGGACCGCCCAGACGATCCCGATCGCGACCAGCACGACGACGAAGGCCGTCCACATCCCGCCGGCGAAGGGAGGCGAGGCGGGCAGCCGGAAGTCGGGGTTGTTCCAGACCCCGAACGCCTCCCAGCCGGGCAGCGGCGCGACCAGGTTGCCGACGTCGTCCTTGGCGATGCTGGCCGCCTGGTCGAGGCTGACGAAGCGCCAGATCCGCGGCAGCTGCGGGACGATCGAGACCACCAACACGCCGAGGCCGAGGCCGAGCGCCGGGATCTCCGCCTTCAGCAGCTCCCCTAGCCCCCCGGTCCCCTGGCGGCGGATCCGCAGGATGCCGGCGACCAGCAGCCACGAGGCTCCGAACACGAATGGCCAGACGAGGCCGGCGACCGAGTAGACCGAGAGGATGCCGCCGACCAGGAAGGCGAGCGGGACCCAGCGTCCCAGCCCCAGCCTCGGGCCGTAGCCGCTGAAGTAGAGGCCGGTGGCGAGGACGAGGCAAGCGAGCAGGACCTCCTTGAAGGTGCCCTGCCCGTAGTAGGCGGCGACCAGGAAGGGCATCCCGACCACGGTCGCGGTCACAACCTGGCCGAGCCAGCGCCGCCCGGCCACCAGGGCCAGCGCCGTCCAGGCGCTGAGCACCGGCAGCGCCATCGTCCAGCCGGCGAAGGCCTGGTCGATCCGCACCCCCAACCCTTCGGCGAGCACCGCGACCATCGCGTGCGGGCCGACCGGGTAGTCGGGCGGACCGGCGGTGGCGATGTTGCCTTCCAGGTAGCCCTGGGCGATCCGCATGTGTGGGGCCATGTCGTTGCTGATGCCGACACCGAGGATGCCGGCGTGGCCCGCGGCCAGGAACGGCACCAGCACCAGCCCCATCACCGGCAGCGCGGCGAGCAGCTCGGTCAGCGGCGGGCGATGCGCAGCGGCGCTCCCGCACCAGACCAGGGAGGCGATCGTGAGGATGCCGAGCAGCACCGCCAGCGTCGCGCAGCCGCCGGGCAGGTGGATCGCCGGGACCGAGATCAGCATCCCCAGCGAGACCCCGGCGGCGGGCGCCAGCCAGCTCCATTCCTTCGCCCCCGCCAGCCGCAGCGCGGCCTGTCCCAGGGAGAGCGAGATCACGCAGGTGACCGCGGCGCTGATCAGGGTTGCGATCAAGTGTCAGTAAGCGTCGAAGTCGAGGAACTCGAAGCGGGCGATCTGGCTCTGCGGCGGCGCGCCGTCGAGGCGGCGGACGATCAGGTTGAGCGGCGAGGAGCGCAGCCGCTCGGGCAGCGGCAGGCCGCGAAAACCGACCATCTCGTTGACCCCCACGTGCACTGCCAACGGAGCGCGGTGAACCCTACAGGCAGCGCGGACGAGGGCGCCACGCTCGGCGACCCCCAGCGGCTCCGTCGCGAACACCTTCAGCAGCATCGCCACCGGGACTGGTTTGCTGCGGTCGACGGTGCTGACGAGGAGGGCATGCGCGGAGCGGTGCAGGGCGTAGTCCGACCCCGGGGCGGCGAGCCGCCAGCGCAGGGTTTCCGCGGTCCAGGCTCGGGCAAGGCCTTTCGCGGGGGGCTCCAGGAGGTGCGCGAGGTCGCCGGCGACGTCACCGAGGGCGAAGGCATCCTCGCCGGCCGGAGCGCTGCGCACCCGGTGTGGCCGCCCCGGCAGCGGCAGCAGCACCGTCGCCGGCAGCGGTCCCTCGAGCTCGAATGAAAGCCGTCGCACGAAGCCCGGCGTCGAGTTGGCGTTGGCGACGCCGACGACCAGCCGCACGCCCCGCTGCTCGGCCAGCTCGATCGCCTCGCTGGCCAGGCGCACGAAGACGCCGCCGCTGCGGGCGCGCGCGTCGACCGCGGTGTTGAGCGAGAGCGCCCCGGGGACTTCGCTGCCGTCGCTGCTCATCGCAACCGGCACCAGCGCGTAGTGACCGGCGCGCCCCTGCTCGTCGTCGAGGTTGGCCTCGATCACCGCCCCGAACGGCGACTCCTCGTAGAGCCAGCGCAGGTACTCCGGCCGCGAGATCCGCGGGGCATCCGGGAAGGTGTGCTCCAGCAGGTTGGCGGTGGCGTCGATCGTCATCGGGCCGCTCTATAGACTCGCGCCGCGTGACTGGGACCCAGCCGGCGACCGCCTCGCCATCCCCTGCCCTCGCCGGGCGGCCCTGCCTCGTCTGCGGCACCCCAGTAAAGGTGACGATCGCCGAGTGGTCGGCTCGCTGCCCGCAGTGCGGCACCTGGGCCTCCAGCCTCGAGCCGGAGATCAACGCCCGCAACGAGCACGTCACCACCGGCACCGAGATCGACACCGAGGCCCGCGTCGCCGGCCTCGAGCGGCTGCGCCGCGAGAACTTCCGCCAGGTCCTCGACCGCGTCGCCACCCAGGTCCCACTTGACGGCGCCCGGTTGCTCGACGTCGGCTCCGCGCACGGCTGGTTCCTCGAGGAGGCAGCCGGGCGCGGCGCCCGCGCGACCGGCGTCGAGCCGGAGGAGGACGTCGCCGCTGCCCCGCTCGCCCGTGGCCTCGACATCCGCGTCGGCTTCTTCCCGGAGGTGATCGACGAGTCCGAGCAGTTCGACGTGATCACCTTCAACGACGTGCTCGAGCACATCCCCGACGCCCGGGCGACGCTCGCCGCCTGTGCCCGGGTGCTGCGCCCGGGGGGCGTCCTCGCCGTCAATATCCCCAACGCCGACGGGCTCGGCTATCGCGTCGCCGGCAGCGCTGCCCGCGTCGGCGTGCACGGGCCCTTCGAGCGCTTCTGGCAGCACGGCCTGCCCAGCCCCCACTGCCACTACTTCACGCGCGCCAGCCTGGCGCGCCTGGTCGGCGAAAACGGCTTCGACGTCGAGGAGATCACGGCGCTCTCGGCGATCTCGCGCGAGGGGCTATGGGATCGCGTGCACACCTTCCGGCGCACCACGCCGGCCTCGGTCGCAAGCTTCGCGGCGCTGTGGGCGGCGGCCCCGATCCTCAACCGGCCTGCCAACAGCGACATCGTCCTCATGCTGGGGATCCGGCGCGACGGCTAGCCCCGCCGGAGGGTCGGCGGCGGCGATTGTGCATCAGCTCGACCGCGATCAGGACCCGGGCCACGTACCAGACGCTCGCCAGCGTCCCGGCGCTGCCGCTGCCGTGGGCGCGCGGCGAGGCGCTGATCGGGTGCTCGACGATCTTCGCGTTGGCGCGACCGGCCTCGATCAGCGCCTCGACGGTGTCGCCGAGGTACTCGACCGGGTAGCTGGCGGCGAACTGGTCGAGCAGGGGCCGGCGGATCGCCCGGAAGCCCGAGGTCGAGTCGATCACCTTGGTACCGGTGGCGCGCTCCGCCCGCCGCGCCAGCAGGCCCATCGCGAAGCGCCGGGCCGGCCGCACCTCGTAGGCGCCGGCGCCGGTGGCGAAGCGCGAGCCGATCACCATGTCGGCGTCGCTCTCCCGCATCGCCGCCAGCAGGGAGGCGAGCTCGCCGGGATCGTGCTGGCCGTCCGCGTCCAGCTGCACGACCGCGTCGTAGCCGTTGGCGAGCGCCCAGCGGAAGCCGCAGCGGAGGGCGCCGCCGACGCCGAGGTTGAGCGGCACGGTCAGCACCGTCGCCCCGGCCTGGCGGGCGCGGGCGCCGGTCGAGTCCGTCGAGCCGTCGTCGACGACGCAGACGTCGTAGCCGAGGTCGCGGGTGGCGGCGACGACGGGGCCGACGCTGCGCTCCTCGTTGAGGGCCGGGACGACCACCAGCACCCGCCGCACATCGGCCGCCGAGAAGCTCACGAGACGGACTCCCGCCGGCGCTCCTCCGCCCCGTCGCGCTCGGCTTCCAGTGCCCCGACCCGGGCCTCGACCAGGGCCGCATACTCGGCCAGGTCCTGGACGGCGCTGTGCAGGCCCGAGAGGGAGATCGAGAGCTGCAGGCAGACGAGGCCGAGGAAGGTGATGAAGATTCCCAGCGAGAAGCCGGTCGCAGTGAAGCCGAGCCCTTCGACCAGCGAGGCGAAGACGCTCAGCAGCGGCGCGCCGACGAAGCCGACGAGGGAAACCGCGATCCAGCCCAGCCCGTAGCGGATCGAAAGCAGCCGTCGCCGCACCAGGATCGCCGTCGAGACCATCAGCGCCGCGGCGCCGGCCATGATGATCGCTGCCTGGATGCTCATTGCGGGACCGCCCCGACGTTGCCGCGCATGATCAGGAAGGCACCCGGAAGGCTGGCGATCAGCAGGGTGGCGACGGAGAGCACTGAGATCAGGGTCGCATCCGAGGCGGCTATCGAGACGCCGCCGAGCAGGACCACATAGGACCCCTCGCGGACCCCGAAGCCGCCGATCGAGATCGGGATCAGCGTCACCAGGGTCACCACGGTGAGGGCGATCGCGGCGGTGGCCAGGGAAAGGCTGACGTCGATCGCCTGGCCGAGGAGGACCAGTTGGTAGGCGATCAGCGCCTGGTAGAGGACGCTGAGGCCGAACCACAGGCCCAGGAGGCCGGGGCTGCGACCGTAGTCGCGGAGGATGTCGCGCGAATCGCGCGCCATGGTCAGGACCTGGGCGGGCAGGCGCCGGCGCAGCCAGCCGTTGCCCCGCATCAGCGCCACGACGGCGACCGCGGCGGCAGCCACCATCACCAGGCTCGTCCAGACCAGCACGGCGCTGGCCTCGCTCGGCACGCGCCCGGGATCGATCGCCAGCGCCAGCCAGGCGATCGCGATCATCCCGGCCAGACCGCCGGCGCGGTCGACGACGATGCTGACCGCGACCCGGCGCAGGTCGGCGGCGCGGCGACTGACCAGAAGAGCGCGGGTGACGTCGCCGCCGGCGGTGGTCGGCAGGAACGAGGCGGAGAAGGTCGAGACGGCGTAGATGCGGGCCAACCGGCCGACGCCGACCGGCACCCCGGCCCCGCGCAGCAGCGCGTGCCAGCGCCAGGCGCCGGCCGCCAGGGCCAGCACGACCAGGCCGACCGCGTAGGCGAAGTCGAGCGGCTGGCCTTCGCGGAGGCTGTCGCCGATCTGCGCCCAGTCGAGCTGGGAGGCGACGACCGCCAGCAGGGCCAGGGTGACGCCGGTGCGGATCCAGACCGAGCGCGCCATCCAGGAGGCCCAGCCGAGCAGCCGGTGCCACCAGCGGCGGTCCGCCCCGGGCTCGGCGATGGTCTCCTCGGCCCTCGCCTCGGCGGCCGCCGCCTCGGCCGTGATCGACTGCTCGACGTCCATCGGCCTCAGACCGCGACGGGGAGCGCCGCGTCGCGGATGCCCTCGAGGCGCTCGGCGAGCGGCGGCGCAGCGCCGCCGACGGCCGCCAGGATCCGCTCGAGCCGCGGCAACGTCGCACCGCGCCGGGTGTGCAGGATGCGACTGGTCAGCCAGCCCGCGTGCGGGAGCACGAAGAACGGCTCGTCGGGATCGAGGTCATAGGGGTGAACGTAGCTCCAGGCGAGCGCGTCCGGGCCGAGGCGGGAGAGCAGCCGCGTGCTGACCGAGAGCGGCACGTAGCGGAGGTAGATGCCACCGAGGAAGGGAATCATCGCCCGCCCGGCACCGGCCACCGGGCAGGGCAGCTCGACCAGGCCGTTCTCCCAGCGGAACGGCGTGCGCGGTGCCCCCGGCCAGCCGTGCAGGGGGTTGACCGCCGGCAGGACGCTCGAGGAGTAGGTGAAGCCGCAGCCGGCGATCTCGTCCAGCGCCCAGGCGGTCTGCGGGGTCAGCGAGAAGATCGGCGCCCGGAAGCCGGGCACCGGCACCTGGGCGGCGTCCTCGAGCAGCGCCTTGCCCTCGCGCAGCTCCTCGCGCAGATGCCCCCGGCCGACGTCGCCGAGGGTGACGTGGCGCAGCCCGTGCAGGCCGATCTCATGCCCGCGGGCGGCGACCTCGCGGATCAGCTCTGCGTGCGTCCGGGCCAGCTCGCCGACCACGAAGACCGTCGCCCGGGCGTCCCGCTCGTCGAGGAAGTCAAGGAAGCGCTGCGTCATCGCGACGAAGCGCGGCGGCTGCGAGGCATCCCGCCGGTTGTCCTCGAGGTCGAAGGTGATCGAGAGGGCCATTGATCGTTCCGCGAGTGGCAAGCGGAACCGGCGATGCTAGCAGCGGAATCCGGATGTCAGGTGGGCCTGGAGGCGGCCCTGGAGCCGCTCGTCGCTAGCTCGCCCTAGCCCGTTTCCCCCCGGTCTCACCGCGGTCGGAGACCCGGTAGTCGCCGCGGCTGAGGGTGTTCTCCAGCCACACGTAGAGCACGATGAAGAGGTAGCGGCTGCCCATCTCTTTCATCTTCAGCTTGGCGACGCCGGTGGCGCGGTTGGTCCAGTCGGTCGGGATCACGGCGTAGGTGTGGCCGCGGACGATCGCCTTCAGGGGCATCTCGACGGTCAGGTTGAAGTGCTTGGAGAGCAGCGGCGAGATCGTCTCGATGACGTCGCGCCGGTAGGCCTTGAAGGCGTTGGTGGTGTCGTTGTAGCGGTGGCGGAAGAGGACGCGGATGAACCAGTTGGCGAGGCGGTTGATGGTCAGCTTCAGGCGCGGGTAGTCGTAGACGGTGGCGCCGAGCATGAAGCGCGAGCCGAAGGCGCAGTCCCAGCCTTCCTCGAGCAGGCGGTAGTAGCGGACCAGATCCTCGGGGTTGTCGGAGGCGTCGGCCATCACGATCGCCACCGCGTCGCCCTCGAAGACGTCGAGGCCGGCCCGGATCGCCATCCCGAAGCCGCGTTCGTAGTGGGAGAGATGGCAGCGGACGCGGGGGTTGACGGCGCCGATCGCCTCGACCACCGCTTCGGTGGAGTCCTCGCTGTCGTCGTTGACGACGACGATCTCGTAGTCGATCTCCTCGCGGTCGAGGACCGCGGCGACGCCTTCGACCGTTTTGCCGACCGAGCCCTCCTCGTTCTGGGCCGGCATCACCACCGAGAACTTCATGCGGGGGTGGCGGTCCAGCGCTCGAGGTTCTGCTCGTACATCTCCTGGAGGATGTCCTCAACCCCGTAGCGCAGCTCGAAGTCCGGGTAGTCGGCTTCGAACGGCGCCAGGTCGGAGATCCACCAGCGGTGGTCGCCGATGCGCGGCTCCTCGCCCATCTCCCAGCTCAGCTCCTTGCCGGAGACGCGCTCGCAGATCTCGATCGCCTCCAGCATCGAGCAATTGGAGAAGCGGCCGCCGCCGATGTTGTAGACGGCCGCGGCCCTGGGGGCCTTGCGGAAGGCGTCGAAGGCGGCGATCAGGTCGGCGCTGTGGATGTTGTCGCGGACCTGCTTGCCCTCGTAGCCGAAGACGGTGTACGGGGTGCCGGTGACCGTGCACTTCATCAGGTAGGCGAGGAAGCCGTGCAGCTTGGCGCCGGCGTGCTGGGGGCCGGTCAGGCAGCCACCGCGGAAGGCGACGGTGGGCATCTCGAAGTAGCGGCCGTACTCCTGAACCAGCAGGTCGGCAGCCGCCTTGGACACGCCGAATAGCGAGTGGGTCGAGGAGTCGATCGACATCGAGGTGTCGATGCCCTTGTAGTAGGGGTGGTCCTCGGGCAGTTCCAGTCGCTTCTCCTGGGAGATCAGCGGCAGCCGGTTGGGCGTGTCGCCGTAGACCTTGTTGGTCGAGCAGAAGACGAAGGGCGCTGCGGGAGCGTGCGCGCGGGCCACCTCGAGCAGGTTGAGGGTGCCGTTGGCGTTGACGCCGAAGTCGGTCTGGGGCTCGCTGGCGGCCCAGTCGTGCGAGGGCTGCGCGGCGGTGTGGATGACCAGCCCGATCTGGCCGGCCTGCTCGCGGAAGATCCGCTCGACGCCCTCGGCGTCGCGGATGTCGACGTTCTCGACCCGGAACTCGGGGTGCTCGGCGACCAGCCGCTCGGTCACGTGGGAGGTCGAGGACTCAGGCCCGAAGAAGCGCGCCCGCATGTCGTTCTCGATGCCGATCACGTCGAACCCCTCGCCGATGAAGTGCTCGACCGCCTCGGAGCCGATCAGGCCCCCGGAGCCCGTGATGATCGCTACCGGCATTCGCTGTTACTCCCTTCCCCCCGCGGGGGTCTCGATGTCGATGTTGAGTGCCTGGGAAGGGCCACTCGGAGAGCGCGAAGGTATCAATACGGGACACGGAAACCGCTATTCGCCCCGCGCCTCCCGCAGCCGCTTCAGATCGATCAGGTCCTCAGGTCGGCCGGCCGCTTCCTTCATCGCCACAAGGTGATCAAAGCCGCAGAAGCGGACCCGGTGCCCGAAGACGGTGTCAGCGACCGCCGAAGCCTTCAGGTCGGCATATTCGAGGTCTGGAGCGACCAGCTGGAGGATGTCCAGCCTGCCGTGGTCCGTGCTGAGTACGAAGTTCCCACCCATGCGCAGCCCCTCGGCATCCGGTTGAAGCACCTCATCCGTGGAGAACTCCTCGGTCCCCTGGACCTGCGCGCCAAGCCGATCCAACGCCTCGGCAAGTCGTGCGAGGTTCTCCGGATCGAGGTCTTTCAACGGTGTTCGTTCTTCGCCCGTTCGCGCCCGCGGATGGCAAGCCTGCTCAGCTCGGAGCTGAGAGTCATCGCCTGCTCAACACGCTGTCCGGGCGTGGTTTCCTCGAATTCCCGCCTGGCCAGAGCGGCCTCCGCCCTGCCGTCGGGCGTCCAATTCCCCTTCGCCTTCGGCTTGCCGTCCACGCGTCGATCCTACCCCCGCCGAGCGCCGGCTCCGCGAACGTCAGGCGCCGGGGGTCTCGATGTTGAGCGCCTCGGCGATCCGCTGCTCGTCCGCCGTTATCCACTCGTGGATGTCGGCCAGGACCTGCCTGGCGCTGCGGCGCGGGCGCCACTCGTCCAGGCCGAACAGCCTGGCGCAATCGGAAAGGTATACGGGAACGTCTCCCTGCCTCGTCTCCAACACCGGGGAGATCGGCACCTCGTTGCCGGTCAGCTCACGGCAGATCTCGGTCGTCTCGCGCAGCGAGAGGCTGCACTCGCGGCCACCGCCGACGTTGACGGTGCGCCCGTCCCACTCGGCCGGGGCCAGCAGCTGGCGCTCGACCAGATCGACCAGGTCCTCGACGTGGAGCAGGTCGCGGACCTGCTTGCCCTCGCCGCCGAAGCCGATGTAGCTGAGCGGGTTGCCGAAGTGGTGGGCGAGCATCCAATGGGTGAACACCCCCTGGTCGACCTTGCCCATCTGCCAGGGGCCGGCGATCACGCCGCAGCGGTCGATCACCGCCGGCACCCCGAGCCCCGCCCGGAACTCCTCGATCAGCAGCTCGGCCGCCAGCTTGGTGGCGCCGTAGAGGGTGCGGGCGCCCTCGAGGGGGAAGGCCTCGGAGATCCCGGCCGGCGAGACCCCTTGCACCGCCTGCTCGGCGGCGATCTCGAAGCGGGTCTCGGCCTCCTCGAGGCTCAGCTCCACCTGCGGGGCCACCGGGTAGACGCGGCTGGTCGAGAGGAAGACGAAGAAGGCGCCGTCGCGGCGGGCCAGCTCGAGGCAGTTGTAGGCGCCGGTCAGGTTGGTGTGGACCAGGTAGCTGCTGTCGCCGTCGACGCCGCTCATCACCGAGGGCTCGGCCGAGCACTCGATCAGGGCGGTGATCTCCGGGACCGCCGCCAGGTCGGCGGGCTCGCGGACGTCGCCCCTGACGAACTCGACCCCGGCCGCCTCCAGCCGCGGCAGGTTCAGTTCCGAGCCGCGCCGGTAGAGGTTGTCGAGCGCGACGACCTCCCACTCGGGGTGGCGCTGGGCGAGGGAGACGGCGAGGTTGGAGCCGACGAAGCCGGCGCCGCCGGTGATCAGAAGACGGGTCAAGCGCCCAGATCCTTCACGATTCAGCCTCCCGGCGCTGCCTCGTCGGCGAACGAGGCGACCTCGCTGCAGGGCAGCTGCACCCCGAAGGAGGGCGGCGCGGTGGCGATCCCGGCGATTTCTTCCTGCTGAGACACGCACTTGTTGGCCGCGGTCCGCAGCGCGTCATCCCAATAGGGCCGGCCCCGCCCTTCCGGGTTGCTCATGTCGAAGGAGACCGCCACGGCGAGGATCATCACGGCGATCGCGGGCGCGGCGAGCCACCATCGCCAGGCCCGGCCCTGGCGCCTGATCACCCCGTCGACGATGACGACGCCGGCGCTGAGCAGCAGCAGGGCTGGGACCAGCACGTAGCGGCTGGCGGTGCCGCCGGAGCTGCCGACCGACCAGAAGATGTTGTTGCCGACCGTGCGCTGGTAGGCGGAAAGGATGAACATCACGATCGAGGTCGGGATCGCCAGGGCGGCGAACCAGCGGGCACTGGGGGTGGTCCGCCAGAGCCCGACCACGAGCGCGACGAGGACGCCGACGCAGAAGAGGATCAGGAAGGCCCAGCCGAAGTGCTCCCAAAGGTTGCCGCCGAGCCGCTGCCCGAAGACGCCGCCGTCGACGACCCGCTGCAGATAGGCCGTCCAGATGTGGGCGCTCCAGAGCGGCGGCCCCTGTTCCTGGCCCATCACCACCGGCACCTGGATCACCGCCCCGAGCCAGTAGCCGCCGAGCAGGATCGCGTCGCGACGGTTCGCGGCGGTGGCCGTGCGCAGCACCGCGACCGGGATGAAGAACCAGACTCCCGGCGTGCTGAGGCCGGTGGCGAGCAGGAAGAGCCCCGCCAGGACGGCGGCGGCGACACCGCGAGGGCGCAGGAAGAGGAGCCAGAAGGTCGCTGCCAACATGAACCAGGGCGCGTAGGCGGCGGAGTTGAGCACCTCCTGCCCGGCGGTCGCGGCGAGCACGATCGAGAAGGCCAGGGTGCCGCGCAGATAGGGGTCGCGGACGTGGCCGGCGCTGGCGAACCAGACCGCCAGCCCGCTCACCGCCGCGACCAGGGCGGAGAGGATCGAGACGGTCGCCGCCGCGTACTGGAGCGGCACCGCCGCGCCCGCGGCGCCGATCAGGCGGGGCACGAAGACCAGGTAGCCGGCGTAGGGCGAGAAGAGCGCGTGCCAGAAGCCCTGCGTGAACGCCGCCTGGAGGTAGATCGGGCCGTCCTCGGCCCAGACGGTGTTGAGCGAGTCCGACCAGCCCAGCCGCAGCAACCCGAGCAGGGTGCCGAGGACGAGCAGGGCGACGATCAAGACAGCCGCTTCGAGCCTGCCAAACGAGGCGCCGCCCTCGGCCGCGGCCGGGAACAGGGAGGGCGCGAGCCGGGCGCGAAGCTGTTGCAGTTTGCGAGGCATGACGAAGGGTCGGGGAGGTCTCTCAGCTCGGGCGGGCGGGGGCGAGAGTACGGGCGGGCTCGGTCGCCCCGATCGTCGCCGCCCCACCGTCCCCACCGCTGCCCCGGAAGGTCACCCAGGCCAGGGCCGCCAGGCTGGCCACCGCCAGCAGCGCCGTCAGCGGCGAGTAGCTGCTGCCGGGCGGCGGTTCCAGCGAGGGGGTGTAGAGGGCGAGCACGAAGAGCACGTTGAGTCCGACGACCGCGGCGGCCAGCCGCGGGTAGCAGGCCCGCAGCCCGGCGACGCAGCCGACCACCCCGAGCAGTGGCACGGCGAGGCTGCCGACGTGGATCGTCGCCCGCGAGTCCGGCGTGCCGAACAGCAGCAGCCCCCAGCACAGGCAGGCGACGAAGAAGAAGGCGAAGCAGACGAGCGCGAAGCGCCAGTCGTCCTCGTCACGGGGGCTGCCGCGCAGGCGCGCGAAGAGCATCGCCAGGGGCCCGACCAACAGCAGGCCGATGAACGGCAGCAGCGAGAAGAAGCGCAGGCCACGCACCCTGGCGGCGGCAGTCCCCGGATGCCCTTCGTCGAGTGCATCGACCGCGCCTTCGTATTCGTCCTTGGTCCGCGGCCAGCCGACGATTTCGCCGAAGTTTTCCTCCTTGAGGTCGACCGCCCCCTCGAAGCCGACTTCGCTGTAGCCGTCCTCGATCGCTTCCAGCGTCCCCTTCGAGTCGAGGGTGATGTCGCCGCCGAGCTGCCACTTGAGGAGGCGGTTGCCGGGCGGGTCGGCGTAGTGCTGGTAGGCGGTCCAGGGGACCATCAGGGCGAGGCCGGCGGCGATCGCGACCCCGAGCCAGCGCCAGCTGGGCACGCCACGGAAGGCCGCCAGCAGGACCAGCGGGATGACGCCGAAGATGCTGGAGCCGTGCGAGAGCATCGCCAGCGCCAGCAGCGCCCCGACCAAGGCGCCGACCCGGGGGTCGAGGCGGCCCCGGCGCCAAGCCGGCGAGATCACGATCGCCAGCGCCGCCAGCAGGAAGGCGGCGGCGATCAGCTTCGGCCAGACGAAGAAGCCGTGGACGAGGGCGATGTCGCTGAGCAGCGCCGCGAACATCGCCAGGGCGCGCGTCCGCGGCCGCAGGCGCGCCGCCAGCAGGACCGCCCACATGCCGACGATCCAGAGCGACTGGACGATCACGCAGAGGATCTCGTAGTGGAGGCCGTTGGCGGTGTTGAAGAAGCCGCGCTCGGAGAGCGCGTAGCCGACCTGCAGCGGCGGCCGGTCGCTCATCAGCCAGTCAGGCGGGTACAGCGGCGGCGGGTTCTGGTGGCCGTGGGTCGCGAACCATTCGGTGAAGTAGCGGGGGATGTCGTTGTCGGAGGGAAGCTGGAAGGAGAAGCGCAGCGCCGACATCGGGATCGGGTTGTCGACGCCGCCGTGCAGGAAGCCGAGGAAGACGACGAAGCAGCTGCCCAGCACCCAGAGCGCCAGCGGCGTCGCCAGCTGCCGCAGCACCCCGCGGTCGAGGCCGCCGGCGCGCCAGAGCCAGCCGATCGCGAGGACCGAGCCGAAGAAGAGCAGGAAGGTCCAGGCCTGCCCGGTCATGGAGCTGGCGTAGTAGGCCCAGAAGCCGGCGAAGGCGGTGACGCCGGAGGCGACCAGGGCGATCGCGAGGATCACCGGCACGTCCTTCAGCCCGCGTCGGACCGCGTAGAGCGCGGCCGCGACCCCGGGCGCGCCGATCAGCAGCAGGTGCGCGACCAGCCCGGCGACGAGCTCGGCGTTGGCCTTCACAGCTGGGGCTGGTTCACGGCCACCAGCTCGGCTCCGGCGAAGGCGTCCTCGCCGGCCAGCTCCTCGACGTTGGCGAGCGAGACCGCCCGGGTTTGCGAGAAGAGCACGAAGAGGCTGACGAAGTTGCCGAGCGCGACCAGCGAGACGATCAGCGCGCCCAGCGCGATGTAGCTGGTCCAGCCCGGGATCGAGGACGAGGTGAAGATTTTCAGGCAGACGACGACGCCGGCGAGGACCGCGCCGAGGACGCCGAAGAAGACGAAGGCACCGAGGGCGCGGATCGCGATCCGGTCGGTGAACGGCATCAGCATCCGCAGGCCGTGCATCGCCAGCTTGCCGTAGGTCATCTTCGAGCGCCCCGCGTAGCGCTCGCCGCGCTCGCAGGGGACGTAGGCGACCGGCAGGTCGAGGGCGAGGATCGCCGAGGAGTAGGCGAGGTCGAAGGTCGGGTGCATCAGCGCCCGCTTGGCGAGCGAGCCCGGCATCGCCGCGTAGTTGCCGGAGCGCACGGTGGCCCCGGTCAGCGAGCGGAAGAGCAGCCGGAAGCCGCGGTAGAGGACCTTGAAGCCGAGCGACTCGCGCCGTTTCGTGCGCAGCGCCAGCACCACCTCGCGCTGGGCCGGCGGCTTCGAGGTCAGCTCGGTGAGCAGCCGCGGCAGGTCCTCGGGCCGGTCCTCGCCGTCGGCGTCGAGGGTGATCACGGCGTCCTCGTCGGCGATGTAGGGCAGGGTCTTGCGGAGCGCGAAGACGAGGCCACGCTGGTGGCCGAGGTTGAAGGGCGGGCGCAGGACCGTGACGTCGCCGAACTCGGCGAGCCCGTCCACCTCGGGGTCCTGGCCGGCGCTGTCGTCGATGGCGACGAAGCGGACCGGCCCCTCCGGCGTCGCCGGCGATGCGGCCAGCTCCTCCAGCAGCCGCTCCCGGAGGATCCGGAAGGAGCGAACGTCGTGGTAGATGGGGGTGAAGATCCAGGTGCTCATCGGTAGACGCCGGGGCGCTTCAGCAGTTCGTAGTCGCCGACCTTAGCCAGCGGCTGGAAGCCTTCTTCGAGATAACTCACCAGCGGGCCGGGCAATTCGCCCCAACCGGAGGCAAGCGCCCGGTTGCGGAGCAGGCAGAGGCCGGCGATCCCGCGGGTGTCTTCGATCACCCGCCGCTGGTGGGTTTCGTCGAACAGCGTCACCCAGCCGGTCGCCGTAAAGGACGGCGGTTCCTGTTCGGTCCAGAGGTAGAAGCTGTCCATCCCCGGTTCCATCACGATCGCCCGGCAGTTGCGGTCGAGTTGCGCCGTCACCCCCTCGTACAGCGCCACTTCTTCTTCGCCGAGGTGGATCGAGTGCGAGCCCGGCAGATCGAGGGCGACGCCGGCGTCGTAGGCGGCGGGGGCGCTGCGCAGCGGTTCGCGCAGGTTGGCGTTGGCGACGAACCAGAGCAGGACGATGGCGGCGAGGCAGCCGAAGCCGGCCAGAGCGACGCGATCTGGGCCATCGCCGATCGCCGCGGCAATGCCGCGGACGCCGTTGGCGATGCAGAGGGCGCCGACCGGGACCAGCAGGAAGGCGGCGAGAAGCGTCTGGCTGCCCGCCACTGGGTAGGCGTGCAGCGCCTGCAAGACCGCCAGCAGCGGCAGCAGCAGCCGCGCGAAGGCGGCCGCGGGCGAGGAGCCGGGGGGCGCCGCGATCAGGGCCACCCAGGCGAAGCAGAGCATGCTCTGCTGGTAGCTGGCGAAGCTGTTGGCGTCCCAGGGCAGCGCCGTGCCGTTGACCGAGAGCGCCATGACGACGCCGACGCCGAGGCTGAACAACCCGGTGATCGCAAGCCAGGCCGGGCTCTCGCTGCGGCCGCCGCGCCGCTGCGAGTACCAGTAGGCGACGGCGGCCCCGAGCGCGATCAGGTCGAGCGCGTAGCCGCGGCGGGCCATCTGCATCGGGATCGTGAAGGCGTCGGACTGGCGCAACGGTTGGGTGATGACGCCGTCGATGAGCCCGTGGGGGCTGGTGCCGACGGCGAGGATCGCCAGGCAGGACGCGGCGGCGAGGACCAGGAAGCCGCCGATCAGCCAGGGCAGCTCGCTGCCGGGGCGCCGCTCCACCTCCCGCGCCCGCAGCGCCACGACCACCGCGAGGGCGGCGATCGCCACGTGGGTCGCGTAGTGGCGGGCCCAGCCTTCGCCGAACTTGCTCATCATCAGCACGATCGGGATCGCGACGAAGATCAGCTCCGCGACCGGGCGCAGCCAGCGCCGCGCGGCGAGGACCGGATAGCTGACCACGCAGGCGAAGGCGAGCGAGGCGAGGGCGAAGAAGCCGACGTTGATCTTGACCAGGACCAGGGCCGCGACGGCGGCGCCGAGCAGCGCCATCGCCCGGGGCGAGGGCCGCTCGGAGACGAAAGCGGCGATGCCGACGATCACCGCCAGCAGCAGGGCGACGATCCCGACCGGGTGCATCGGCTCGTTGGTGAGGACGCCGAGCGCCGTGAAGACGAGCGTCTGGGTCGCCAGGCCGAGCAGGAGGCTGCGGCTGATCCGCATCGTCGCCAAGCCGAGCAGCAGGCTGGAGAGCAGCCAGGCGACCATCGTCACGGTGCGGCCGTTGTCATGATTGACGGTCAGGCCGAGCAGCGAGAAGAGCCCGCCCCAGGCCTCGTAGTAGAAGGGCCCGTACTGGGTGAAGACGTCGTCGTAGAGGTGCCCGTGGTTCACGAACGCCTTAAGGGCCGTGAGCATGTAGCCCTCGTCGTCGTAGGTCGCGAAGCTGCCGAACATCCGCGGGTGGGCGATCAGGCAGGTGGCGACCGTCACCGCCGCGAAGCCGAGCAGAGTGGCGAGGAGCCGTACGCGCGGCTGCATCCAGATGGCGGCGGCTCTCTCGGCCGGATTCACGGTCGGCCCCCGCCGCTGCTGCGCGCGATCACCGCGCGAACCCTATCCAGGCGCAGATCGGCAACACCCGTCCACGGCGGGGCCGCCGCGGAGATTGGCGAGCGGCCCGGCGTGGTACTACCCAGGGGATGCTCGGCCGCGCCACCGCCATGGCATGCCTGCTGCTGCTGCTCGCGGCAGGCAGCGCCCACGCCCTCAGCCTCGAACCGGTCGGGCGGTTCGACCAGCCGACCTACGTCACCTCCGATCCCGGCGACGCCAACCGGCTCTTCGTCAGCGAACGCGAAGGGAAGATCCAGCTGCTCGTCGGCGGCCTCGCCCACCCGTTCGTCGACCTCAGCTCCAAAGTCGAATGCAAAGGCTCCTGCCAGGGCGAGCGCGGCCTGATGTCGGTGGCGCCGGCACCGGACTTCGACAGCAGCGGCCACATCTTCGTCCAGTACGCCAACGACGAAACCGGGACGATCCACGTGGACGAGCTGACCGCGGCGCCGGATCGGGAAACGGCGAGCCTGGCGACGCTGGCGCCGGTCTTCAGCGTCCCCCACTCCCAGCAGGCCAACCACAATGGCGGCCAGCTGCAGTTTGGCCCCGACGGGATGCTCTACTCCTCGACCGGCGACGGCGGCGGCGGCAACGACGAACTCCATAACGCCCAGAACCTCGGCAGCCTGCTCGGCAAGATCCTCCGGGTCGCCCCCTCGCCGGGGGCGACGCCGTCGATCTGGAGCTACGGCCTCCGCAACCCCTTCCGCTTCTCCTTCGACCGCGAAAGCGGCGACATGGTGATCGGCGACGTCGGCCAGGTTGCCCGCGAGGAGATCGACCTGGCTCGCAGCCCCGGGCCCGGCCAGGTCGGCGGCAGCGGCGCCAACTACGGCTGGAACTGCCGCGAGGGCTTCCTCGGCGGGCCGGGGACCGACGAAGGCTGCGCCGGCAGCCAGGCCAGCGACTTCGTCGAGCCCGTCTTCGACTACCCGCACGACAAAGAGGCCGACGTGCCCGGCGGCGCCAGCCGCTGCGCGGTGATTGGCGGCTACGTCGTCCGCGACCACGCCCTCGGCGAGCTCTTCGGCCACTACCTCTACGCCGACCTCTGCAGCGGCGCGATCCGCTCGCTGCGCCTGCCAGCTGCCGGCGAAGCGCTGGCCGGCGACGACTGCTGGACCGGCCTCGAGGTCAGCAGCCCGGTCTCCTTCGGCGAAGACGCCGCCAGCCGGGTCTACGTGGTCACCGAGGGCGGCGAAGTGCTGCGGCTGGCAGGGTCGCCATCGGCCGCCTGCCCAACCCCGCTGCCGTCCGGCGGTGGCGAAAGTGGTGGTGGCGGCAGCGCCATGTCCCCCGGATCCAAGGGCGACGATGGCCCTGGGCCGGGGCAGAACCGCCCGCGCCGCGCCGCCCTGGCACTCGAGGCGGACCGCTCACCGGTGCGGCGTGGAGCCCGGGTCCTCCTCAGCGTCCGTCTGAATCCCTGCGCCGGGCGCGCCGGCGAGCTGGTGAAGCTGCGCCGGGGCGGTCGCCCCAACGGCAGTGTCAGGCTCGGCGAGGGCTGCCGGGCCGGCTTCGTGCGGCGGATTCGCCACTCATCGAGCTTCGCCGCGGAGATCGCGGCAGGGGACGGGTTTGCGCCGGCGGCGGCGCCGAAGCTGATCGTCGCGGTGCTGCCGCACCGGGCCGGCTAGGTCCCCGGGCGGGCCTAAGGACGGGCGCGGCCGCCGGTCAGTCCGATGAAGGCGTGCCAGGCGGGCTTGGCCTTGAACTTCGGGCCCTGGCGGAAGAGGCCCACCGAGTCGCAGAAGCTGCAGGATTCCGGCAGGTCCTTCCAGGAGAACCAGTAGACCTGCTTGAGGTCGAGCTTGTTGCGGTTTTCCAGCAGGTAGCCGTAGGCGGCCTTGAGCTGCGTCACCTGGCCCTGGATCCCCTGCTCGAAGGCGACCACGTTGAAGTCGTTCTGGGAGCCCCAGCCCATCTCGGTGATATAGAGCGGCACGCGGTCATGGTTTTCGACCGTCACTTCATGCAGCGCTTCGACCAGTTCTTCGAGCGTTTCCGCGTCGACCGCGTAGGGGTGCAGGGCGATGCCATCGAAGTAGGACTTGATCCCCGGCACCCGGTAGAGCTGTTCGAGGAACTGCGAGGCCGGCATCCCCCGCGAGCCGCCCGCGGTCGGTTCGCCGAAGAGGCCGGTGAGGATGACTTTGGCGCCGGGGTCGGCGGCTTTGATCGCCGGGCTGGAGATCTTCAGCAGCCGCGCGTAGCGCTGCGGCGAGACCGGGTAGGCGAAGTAGAAGAAGTTGGCCTCGTTCCAGACCTGCCAGGTGCGGATCGGCAGCGGCCGGCTGATCGGGGTTTCGTACTGGACGACGCCCGGCGAGTGCTGGACCCAGAATTCGCCGCCGGGCCCGTAGCGCTTCACCGCCGCCGTCAGGAAGGCGGCCCAGGCCGAGCGGGCGGTGGCGTTGTCGATCGGCAGTTTCGTCGGCTTGTGGGAGATCCAGCGCGGGGTGCTGTAGAGGAAGGGCAGGATCCGCAGGCCGTGGCGGGCCGCGGTGGCGACGACGCCGTCGATCGATTCCCAGTTGTAGCCGCCGTTCTTGGTCGGCTGCACGCCCGCCCAGGAGACCGGCCAGCGCACGGTTTCGATCCCACCGGCCTTCATGTAGGCGGCGTCTTCGTCAGTGAGCGTCGTCTGCGGGCCGACCCCGAAGAATTCCTTCGGCGGTTTCGGCAGCAGCTGCGCCGGAGTCGCCTCGCCCGACGGGGCGACGAAGCCGACGAAGACGACCGCGACCAGGGCGGCGAGGGCGAGTGAGACGACTGGGCGGCGGTTCATCGAGCAGGGAAAGGTAGCGAGCGGGTCACTCTGCAACACGGCCGGCGGCCGGATGTAGCGAAGCTGTCATTCGCTCAGTAGGTGCCGCCGAGCTTGCGGTGGTCCCAGGTCGCCGTCCGCACCGGCTTGAAGTGGATTGCCACCCGCTTCGGCGCCTGCGCTTCCAGGGCCGCCTTGGCGTCTCCCTCGACCGAGGAGATGCCCGCGGCATATCGCAGGGTCAGCTTCTCGGCGAAGCCGATCACGGTCTCGAAATCGCGATGCAGCTCCGCCTCGGCCTCGATCATCGCCCCGCGCAGCTCGCCGTACTCGTGGCCGCTCTCGATCAGGACCGTCGCCCGCGGGTCGCGTTCGAGGTTGCGGACCTTCTGGGACTTCGCGTAGGTCCAGATCCAGATCTCCCCCTCGCGGGGGACGAACCAGAGCGGCATCGAGTGCGGCCACCCGCGCGGGCCGAGGCTGGAGACCACGGCGATCCGCTCCCCGTCCAGCAGCCGCAGCAGCTCCTCGTCGCTGAGCTTGATCTGGTCGCGGCGGCTCACGGCACGACTCTAAGCGACCGATGGCACCAAATTGGCACAGGCTGCGCGCAACAGGTGAATCGAGGGCCGCTAGCGTCGCTGCCGATGAATGCGACCAGAGCTACCGCTATCGTACGTATGGCTCTCCCCCACTACGTACGTACGAAAAGAGAAGGGCTCATGGCCATCAGCGCATCCCAGCTCCGTTCCAACGTCTACCGGCTGCTTGACGAGGTCCTCGCGACCGGGCAGCCATTGGAGATCAAGCGCAACGACAAGGTCTTGGTGATCGCGCCGAAGGAGGAGGTCTCCTTCTGGGACCGGCTGCCTCGGCGCGAAGGGTTCATCGTCGGTGACCCGGATGAGCTGATCCACATCGACTGGTCCTCGGAGTGGAACCCTGATCCTTCTTGATACCCATGTGGTCGGCTGGCTGTACGAGGGAGCGGATCGCCGCATCCCCGCCCGGGCGCGCGAGCTTCTGGCGACCCAGCCGGCGCGGTTCTCGCCCGTCGTCGAACTCGAGCTGACCTACCTGTTCGAAGTGGGGCGCGTGAACGAGCCGGCTTCCGCGCCCCTCGCGGCGCTCGGGAGAAGCATCGGGCTGGCCGTCGCCGACGCATCGGTCGCGGACCTGATCGCCGCCGCAATCGACCTCACCTGGACCCGCGACCCATTCGATCGCCTGATCGCCGCCCAGGCGATCGTTGCCGACGTGCCCCTGGTCACCGCCGACCGGGCGATTCTCGAGAACCTGCCCCAGGCCGTCTGGGACTGAAGGCCCGCCGGTAGGCAGTCGGCGTCGTCGCCGTGGCGCGGCGGAAGTGGTCGCGCAGCGAGGCGGCGGTGCCGAAGCCGCAGCGCCAGGCGATCGCCTCGACCGGCAGATCGGACTCCTCGAGCAGGCGGCGCGCCTCCAGCACCCGCTGCCCGAGCAGCCACTGCAGCGGCGTCGTCCCGGTCTCCTCGCGGAAGCGGCGGGCGAAAGTGCGGGGGCTGACGCCGGCGTGGGCGGCCATCGCGGCGACGTCGAGCGGCTGCTCGAGCCGCTCGGCCGCCCAGCCGCGGGTCATCTCCAGCGAGCCGCTCGGCGGTGGTGCCGGGCGCTCGATGAACTGCGCCTGGCCGCCTTCGCGGTGGGGCGGCGCGACCATGTGGCGGGCGACCCGCTCGCCACAGGCGGCGCCGTGATCCTTGCGGATCGCGTAGAGGCTGAGGTCGATCCCGGCACTGAGCCCGGCCGAGGTCAGCACCTCGCCTTCGTCGACGAAGAGCGCCGCCGCGTCGACCTCGACTGCCGGGAAGCGGCTCGCCATCTCCCCCGCCCAGGCCCAGTGGGTGGCGGCGCGGCGACCGTCGAGCAGGCCGGCGTGGGCGAGCGCGAATGAGCCGGTGCAGACCGAGAGCAGCCGGGCGCCGCGTTCGGCGGCACGACGCAGCGCCGCCAGCGCCGGTTCCGGCGGCGGCTCCAGCAGTGTCGCGTAACCCGGGACGACAATGGTGTCGGCCGCGGCCAGCGCCCGCAGCCCCGCCTGCGGGGTGATCCCGAAGCCGCTGGTCGTCCGCACCGGCCCGCCGTCCAGCGAGCAGGTCGAGAACTCGTAGTGGGGCGAGCCGTCCGGGGCCGCAGCGAGGGCGAAGGCCTGTGCGGGCGCGGTCAGATCGAAGGCGACGAGGCCGTCGAGGCAGAGGGCGACGACTCGGTGTCGACCGTCCTTGCCACTGTCGCGCCTGGCTGAGGTCATGGCAGAAATCTATCGGACATTGGCAATCCTGCCACTGGCGCGGTGCACACGGTGGCGCCAACATCTCTCCCATGGACATCGCAATCCTCATCTACGACAAGCTGGCCGTCCTCGACGCCGCCGGGCCCTACGAAGTGATGCGCAACGTGCCGGGCTGGAACGTCCGCTTCGTCGCCAAGCAGGCGGGCGCGGTGCGCAGCGAAGGCGGGCTCGGCCTGGTTGCCGATGCCAGCCTTGCCGAGGCGGGCGAGCCGGACCTGGTGCTGGTGCCGGGCGGAATCGGCAGCCGCGCCGAAATGCACGACGAGGAGACGCTCGCTTGGCTGCGCGCGGTCGACCAGGGCACCAAATGGACCGCATCGGTCTGCACCGGGGCCCTGATCCTCGGCGCCGCCGGCCTGCTCGAGGGCAAGCGGGCGACCACCAACTGGCAGTTGGTCGACGCCCTCCCCCGCTTCGGCGCCGAGCCGGTCGGCGGCCGCTGGGTCGAGGACGGCAAGCTGCTGACCGCGGCCGGCGTCACCGCCGGAATCGACATGGCCCTGCACCTGGTCTCGATCGAGGCCGGCCCGGAGGTGGCTCAGGCGGTCCAGCTCGGCATCGAGTACGACCCCGACCCGCCCTTCGACTGCGGCTCGCCCGAGAAGGCGGCGCCGGAGATCGTCGAGCTGGTCAGCGCCGTCTCCGAGGCCAACGGCTCGCTCTCGCTGGAGCCGGTCTGAGCCGAGCACGCCATGAGGGCGCGCCGCGCCGGCTCCCTCGCCCGGCACGGCACGCCCTCAGCGGGCGATTTGGATGAAGGCGTGCCAGGCCGGCTTCGCCCGGAAGCCGGTGCCGGCGTGGAAGAGCCCGGTCGAGTCGCAGAAGTTGCAGAGTCCCGGCGCGTCCTTCCAGGTGAACCAGTCGACCTGCTGGAGATTGAGCCGCTGGCGGTTGGCGACCAGGTAGCGGTAGGCGGAACGCAGTTCGCGCGCCTGCCCGCTGCGCCCGACCTCGAAGGCGACCACGGCGGGATCGTCCTGCGAGCCCCAGCCGACCTCGGTCAGGTACATCCCCGCGCGCCGATCGCCGTGGCGCAGCATCGTCGTGCGCACCTGCTCGACCAGCGCCGCCAGCGCCGCCGTGTCGGCCGCGTACGGGTGCAGGGCGACGGCGTCGAAGTTCGCCTTGACGCCGGGCACGCGGTAGAGCCGGTCGAGGAACTCGGCGGCGCTGATGGCCTGCGGCGCCCGCCCCCGCGGCTCGCCGAAGAGACCGCCGATGACGAGGTCGGCGCGCGGGTCGGCGCGATGGATCGCCCGATGGGAGACCGCCAGCAGCCGCGCGTAGCGCCCCGGTGAGGCCGGCCGCGTGAAGTAGAAGAAGTTCTCCTCGTTCCAGATCTGCCAGGCCCGGATCGGCAGCCGCGGCACGGGGTACCGGGAGCTCGGCCCGTGCTCGCTCCAGAAGCTGCCGCGGCTGCCGTAGCGTTCGACCGCGGCGCTGACGAATTCGCTCCAGGCGCGTCGCTGGCGAGCGCCGTCGACCGGCAGCCGGCGTCCGTCGCCGGAGACCCAGTGCGGGGTCGAGTAGAGGAAGGGCAGCACTTCGATCCGCTCCTTCGCGGCCGCCTCGACCGTGGCGTCGAGCCCGTTCCAGTCGTAACCGCCCCGCGGCGAGCTCTGCACCGCGCCCCAGGAGACCGGCACCCGGATCGTCTCGACACCGCCCACGCGCATGCGGCTGAAGTCGGCGGCCCGCAATTCCGTCTGCGGGACAATCCCGAAGAAGCCGCGCGGCAACGCCTGCGCAGCGCTGGGCGCGGCGAGCGCGGTCAGCGCCAGCGCGGCGACGAGAGCGATCTTCAGGCGAGCGGTTCCGATGCTCCCCGAACCCGGCCGACCCGCCGAGAGTTGCGCTGTCGACTTTTCCGTCGCTATAGGCCGGGAAAAGTACGCAGCGCTAAGCGGGCGGCGCCAGCCGCAGCTCTCGCCACGGGCCCTCGCCGCGCATCGGCTGGGTGCGACCCTCGAGCCAGTCGGGCTGGAGGTCGTCGTAGTGGGGGCTGGCGGGGTGGCCGGACTGGCCAGTGAACATCTGCCAGCGCGAGCGGCCGGGATCGGTGGGGTCGGCGACCATCCGCCAGCTCGGCGCCCAGACGGCGCGGTAGGGGTCGTTGGGGTCGTAGGCGATCTGGCTGACCGTCTCCTGCGCCCCGCCCGCCCGCAGCCGCCGGTTGAGCAGGCGCCGCAGCAGCGGGTTGGCGTCGCCGAGCGGATGCGGGAACTCCATCTCGTGGACGCGGCCCCAGCGCCAGGCCTCGGGGTCGGGGCCGAAGCGCTCGCCGAGGTCGTCGAGGGCGCCGGCCAGCGCCTCCAGGACCAGCTCGTCCCAGGGCCGGCCGATCAGCCCCTCGTCGCCCTCCTCCCAGAGCTTCATCAGGTGCGAGTGCCAGCGCCAGGGCGAGGTGGTGTGCGGGGTGAAGCCGTTGTCGGCGCGGTCGAGGTAGCGCTCGCAAAGGTCGCGGTCGCCGATCGCCGCCCGCGCCACCTCACGGGCGAGGCGGAGGATGAAGGCCTGGTAGATCGTCCCGGCGATCGTCTCCGGGTCGAGCCGGCCGTCCCAGCTGCGCAGCCGCTCGAGGGCGCTGATCTCGCGCTGGCCGCGCGGGTGCAGCCGGGCCAGCCGCCGCGCCGCCTCGATCCCCGGCAGCGAGAGGTTGTCGGACTGCATCGCCTCGAAGCTCTCGATGTCGTGCTCGTCGCTCTCGGCCAAGAGCTGCTCGATCCGCTTGGCGCGGAAGCCGTCGAGCCACTCGCTAGTGATGTGGTGCGGGTACTCGTCGCCGACGATGCGGTTGTTGGCGGTGACCAGGTAGCCGCTCTCGGGGTCGACGACCTCCGGCAGCTCCTCATAGGTGAGCGTTCCCTCCCACTCGTGCTCGCCGGTCCAGCCCGGCTTCGGCAGGTCGGGGCAGTTGCCGCGCCGCCGCGGCAGGCGGCCGATCAGCTTGTAGCCGATCGAGCCGTGGCGGTCGGCCCAGATCAGGTTCGAGGCCGGCGCCGTGTGGCCGCTCAGCTTCTCGACCAGCTCCGGGCCGGAGGAGATCTCGAGCAGCTCGAACATGCCGGTGAAGGCGGTCGGTTCGCGCAGGGCCAGCCAGGAGAGCGCCAGCGGCTCGGCCTCGTCGGCACCGAGCGCCTGGTTGACGATCGGCCCGTGGTGGGTGATCCGCACATCGAGCACCTCGGGCGCCTCGCGGCCCTTCACCTCGATCTCCTCGCGAACGATCTCCAGCGGCCGCCACTCCTCTTCGAACAGGTAGCGGTCCCCGTCGAGCCGCTCGATGAAGAGGTCCTCGACGTCGGCCATCACGTTGGTGAAGGTCCAGCAGACGTCGTCGTTCTGGCCCATGTAGACGCCCGGCATCCCCGGCATCGAGGCGCCGCGGACGCTGCGGCCGCCGTGGCTGAGGCCGACCTGGTACCAGATGCCGGGCATGCTCGGGGGCAGGTGCGGGTCGCCGGCGATCAGCGGCGTGCCAGTGGCACTGAGGGCGCCGCTGACGGCCCAGTTGTTGGAGCCGCTCGCCTCCGCCGCCAGCCCCAGCGAGCGCCGCACCGCGTCGATCTGCTCGACGATCGCGAGGCCGTCGCCGGACCAGGCTTCCTGGCTGACGACCGGGTTGTCGGCGGGATAGGTCGGGTCGAGCTTGGCGGTCAGCTCCGGCCCCAACATCCGCACCATGTCGGCCCGCAGCAGCTCCCGCTCCCAGTTGGTCGAGAGCCCGAAGGCGAGCAGCTTGCCGAGGCTGAGGATGTCGACCGGGCGCCAGGGCTCGAAGCCGAGCCGCAGCAGCTGCATCTCGAACGGCATCGCCCTGGCGCTCGCCGCGGCGGCGTTGACGCCGGCGCAGAAGCGCTCCAGCAGCGCCCGCAGTCGCGGGTCGAGGGCGGCCTCCTCGCGTTCGGCGACGCGGCGGATCCCGAAGGTGCGGACGAGCCGGTCGATCGGCAGGCCCTCCGGGCCGGCCATCTCCGAGACCCGGCCCTGCACGACGCGGCGGTAGAAGTCCATCTGCCAGAGCCGGTCCTGGCCGTGCACGAAGCCCTGGGCGAAGTAGAGGTCGGCGGCGGCGTCGGCCTCGATGTGGGGCACGCCCCAGCGGTCGCGCCGCACCCGCACCCGCCCCTCCAGCCCGTCCAGCTCGATCTCCCCCTCCACCTGCGGCAGCGGCCGGCGCGCCAGCCAGTGCCAGGCGGCCGCGGTCGCGGCGGCCGCGAGCCCGGTCCCGGCGGCGCCGAGCACCAGCCCCACCTGCGCCGCACCGTGCACCGAGCCTCGTTTGCGCCGCCTGCCCATGCGGAGAGTTTGCCAGTTGGCTGGGTAGCCAGGAAGTCTACTGAGGAGGCCCGGGGTCCCGACTCACACCACGGCCAGCGATTCAGACCGCTACTTCTGGAACACTCGGCGGTTCTTGCGGCTGACCGGAAGCTAGAAAGGGGGTAGATGCGATGAGCAGG
>Ga0105247_10000109_pt1 | contig 84490 bp, 66 predicted proteins | sample KBSS24metaG_FD_81519 | JGI IMG/M metagenome (GOLD analysis project Ga0105247, IMG submission 81519) | Switchgrass rhizosphere microbial communities from Kellogg Biological Station, Michigan, USA - KBS S2-4 metaG | ecosystem: Host-associated > Plants > Roots > Rhizosphere > Soil | place... | reverse complement strand
GAGCACCTACGACGTCATTGGGGGACCGAGGCCGGGTGTCCGAACCGACGCCTGGGACGTAAACAACACGTCAGACCCTCACGCCCACCTCCGCGCCTATCCGGCCGACGGCACGCTTCTCGATTCGTCCGATAGCCGTGTCTACGTCGTCGCCGGCGGCGCCCCGCTCTACCTGAGCACCTACGACGTCATTGGGGGACCGAGGCCGGGGGTCAGAACCGACGCCTGGGACGTCAACAACACCTCCGATCCAAACGCCCACCTGCGCGCCTATCCGGCCGACGGGACGCTGCTCGACTCCTCCAACGGCAGGGTCTACGTAGTCGCCGGCGGCGCCCCGCTCTACCTGAGCACCTACGACGTCATTGGGGGACCGAGGCCGGGTGTCCGAACCGACGCCTGGGACGTCGACAACACGTCAGATCCCCACGCCCACCTCCGCGCCTATCCGGCCGACGGGACCTTCCTCAACACCTCCGCAGGACATGTCTACCGTGTCGCAGGTGGCGCCCCGATAGCAGTTACCTCCTGGGGTCTCTTCGGTGGAGTACAGCCTTATGTCACGGTTGATCAATGGGCGGTTGACCACAAGTCCGAGGACCCCTCTCATCTGCTCGCCGCTCCCCTCGATGGCACGACGGTGGTCGGCCTTCCCTCGAACCAGTCCTGGACCTTCGACTCTGGCTTGCGCAGCCCCGGAGGTGTGACCAGCTCGGCGGTTGCGGTCGACGATGCAGGGCTCGCAGCTTTTGCGATCCGGCCGACGACGAGCGCGCCGTCGGCGGCGAGCCCGCCGACCGCCCCCCCTGCGACGACGGGCGCGACCCCCGTGACGCGCAAGCCAGCCAAGGCACGACATCGCAAGAAGTCCCGCCACCGACGGCACGGTAGAAAGGCTCATCGCCGCTGAGCCAGTTTGCCGAGCCCGCCTGACTCCGCCGGAGTCTTCTGCGTCGATGGCATGACGCGTACCCAAACGGTACGGTTCAAGCACTCTGCCGGATGCAAGGAGACCAGAGTCGGGGGACCGGGAGCCAGCTTCGAAGCGGCAGGGTCGTGGCCGCCTGAGGTGGGCCGCGCTGGGACTGGTGGCTCTGATCGTCGGGGTCGCCGTACTCGCTTGGCCGAAGGGGAACGGGGGCGGGGACGGTGGGCCACTCAACGCGATCGCCGAGGCAGCCGTCAAGACGCAGAACGAAGTGGGTGGGCGCGCGTTGATGCGGGCAATCGCCTCGTCGTCAAGCGGGGACTCGTTCACGATTACTGGCCACGCGGTCTTCGATGCCGACGGACGCACCCGGATGGTGATGACGGCGCCCCCTCATGGATCGCATCACTCCGTGCGGATCGAGGCCGTCGGCGATGGGTCCAAGTTGTACTTTCGTTCTGACGAGTTCGGCTCGTTGCCGGAAGGTAAAGAGTGGATGGGTCTCGATTTCACGTCCATGGAAGAGCAGGAAAGCCCACTCCCGGCCGGCGGTGACGTGAAGGGGGAACTGGCGCTTCTCGAAGCAGTCGACGACGTCCAGAAGCTGGGGAAGGAGGAGGTGCGCGGCGTGCCGACGACGCACTACCGTGGCACCCTCGAACCCGCGGACGAAGCGGACGGGTCCCCGCTGCCGGTGGAGGTGTGGATCGACACCGACGGGCTGGTGCGGCGGATGACGATGACCCAACCGCAGCCTGGCGGCAAAGGCAAGGGATCGCCGACGATCGACCTGCGCATCGATTTCTACGATTTCGGCTTCGAACCCGAAATCGACGTGCCGGAGTCCGGCGAAGTCTTCGACGCGACGGTCCTGGCCAAGGGTCAGACCGAATAAGCACCCCAGGTCAGGAAGCACCACCGCCCTCCTCGATAACGTCCGCCGCCGGCGGGGCACGGGGGCGATCCCGGCGCGCCGGTTGACGGAATGCGCCGGATCAGCACCGAGAGAATCGTCATGGTGGCCCTGCTCGCGGGGGCGGGGCTCGCCTGCCTGCTGGGGATGGCCAAGCCGGCGACGGAAGCCACCCATACCACCCATACGCAGGAAGCGCTGGACCTGGTTCGGGTCGCTCTGACGACCTGTCTGGCGGTGACGATGGTGATCGGGCCGGGGATCGCCGTGCGGGCGCTGCTCGGGCGGCCGATCCGGCTTGGGTTCCTGCCGCTCTACGGGCTCGGCGTCCTCCTCCTCACCGGTTGCCTGGCCTGGTGCCTGCACGGCGTCGTCGGGACCGATGTGGCGTGCCTGGCGGTCGTCGGCCCGGTGCTCGGGCTGATGCTTGGGATCCTCCTCGGCGCCGGCCCGGAGGACTTCCTCACCCCGGAGGAGCAGCGGGCGCTGCTGCTGCTGGGGATACCGATCGGGCTGGCGATCGCCCGCTCGCTCTGGTCGCTGGGGCCGATCGGCGAGCTCGACGCCGGCCAGATCGGGCACAACCTGGTCACCGAGGGGCGGCCCGACAGCCATACCTCCTACGTCGTCGCGGAGATGGTCGCCCACGGCACCAAGCCCTACGGAGCGGAAGGCCACGGCCTCTTCCTGCCGTATCTGTTCTCCTCGCGTGGGCCGGCGGCGGGAGTCGCCAGCGCGCCGATCGTGCTCGTCACCGGTGGCCGCCCGGTCCTGGGCGTCCCCAACCAGCACTGGGAGCCGTTCGACGCCCAGGGCTTCATGGCCTACCGGATCGCGATGATCGCGATGAGCGCGACGGCGCTGCTGACGTTGTGGCAGCTGGTCCGGCGGCTGGCTGGCTCGCGGGCGGCCCGCCTCGCCCTCGTCCTCGGGATCAGCACCCCGTTCGTCTTCGCCGAGCTGATCTTCACCTGGCCGAAGCTTCTCGCCGCCTCCTTCATCCTCCTCGCCGCCCTCTGGCTATTCGAGCGCAAGCCGCTGCGGGCGGGGATGTCGGTCGGCGTCGGCTACCTCCTGCATCCCGGGGCGCTGCTCGGCTACCTCGCGCTGGGGCCGCTCGCGCTGTGGCCCCTCCGCGGCGCGCGGCTGAAGCGACCGCAGCTGCGAACCCTGCTGCTGATGGCGGCCGGCACGGCGCTGTTCGTCGGCGTCTGGACGATCGCCAACCATGGCCACAACACCCAGAGCGGCTTCCTCGATTACCTCGAAGAGGCTGGCCCCGACTACCACCCCTCGCTCTGGAAGTGGATCGGCTTCCGCCTCACCTCTCTGGCGGACACGACCGTGCCGCTCTACCTGCCGATCTTCCAGGACCACAACGTCTCGATCAACACCCTGTTCGGCACCTCGCCGGGCGTCTCCCACTTCTTCTTCCAGTACTGGACCGGAGTCCCGTTCGGCTTCGCGATCCTCTTCTTCCCGATCCTCCTGGTCAGCCTCTGGCGCTTCGCCAAGCGCTGGCCCTGGCCCTTCTTCGCGGTGGTCGCGATCCCCTTCGTCCTCTTCTGGGTCTACTGGGGGAATGGCAGCTCCGGCTTCCTGCGCGAGGGGATGCAGGCCTGGGTCCTCGCCGTGCTGGCGGTCGTCGCCGTCGAGCAGGCCGCCTCGCGATTCTCGTGGATGCGCTCGGGCGTGATCCGGGCGATCCTCGTCCTGCGCGCCTTCGAGGTGTTCGCCCTCGCCGTCGGCGCCACCCTCGGCACCCGCGGCCCCGACCCGATCGGCCACGGCGTCGGCTACAGCTACGCGCTCAACGACGCCGTCGCCTTCGCCGCCATCCTCTTCTTCTCGGCCCTGATGATGTTCGCGATCTGGCGCGAAACCGCACCGGGCTCGATCCTGCGACGCAGTTAGCGAGCCCGCTAGGCCTTGGGGCCCAACCGCACCGGCAACGTCTTCAGCTGGTTGAGGAAGCCGGACTCGATGTAGGCGCAGTCGCCGACGATCTCCATCTTGGGATAGCGGGCGAGGGTCTCCTCGAGGAGGATCTTCAGCTCTAGGCGGGCGAGCGCGGTGCCAAGGCAGAAGTGGCGGCCGCCGGCGCCGAAGGCCTGGTGCTCGGGGTTGCGGAGGACGTCGAAGCGGTCGGGGTCCTCGTAGCGAGTCTCGTCGCGGTTGGAGGAGGCGTACCACATGACCACCTTGTCGCCGGCTTTGATCGGCTGGCCAGCGAGCTCGGTGTCCTCGGTCGCGGTGCGGCGGAAGTGGGCGAAGGCGGGGAACATCCGCAGTGCCTCCTCGACGGCGCCGGGGATCAGGGACGGATCGTCGAGGAGAAGCTGGCGCTGGTCGGCGTTCTCCATCAGCGCCCGCATCGCCGAGGAATAGGTCGCCTTGGTGCTGTCGTTGCCGGCGGCGACGAGGAGGAAGAAGCCCATCACGATCTCGTGGTCCTCGAGCCGCTCGCCTTCGACCTCGGCGTGGACGAGGACGCTGGTGAGGTCGTCGGTGGGGTTCTCGCGGCGCTCGGCGATCAGCTTGCCGCAGCGCTCGAAGACCAGCTCGATCGCCTTCTGGATCGTCTCTTCGACGTTGTCGATCGACTCGCTGTATTCGGGATCGCTCGCCGCCAACGCCATGTTCATCAGCTCCGCCCAGGCGGCGTCGTCCTCCTCGGGGATGCCCATGAAGCTGCCGATCACCCGGGAGACGGCGGGCTGGGCGACGTCGGTGACGAGGTCGCAGCTGTCGCGGCCCTCGAGGCGGTCGAGGACCCGGACGACGATCTCGCGGATCTCCTCCTCGTGGGCGGCGATCCGTTTGGGCGTGAAGCCGGCCTGGAAGAGCGCCTTGAGGCGGTCGTGCTTGGGCGGGTCCATGCCGATGAACATCGCCCGCGCCAGCTCGATCGGGAAGACCTCGTCGATCGCGACGACGCCGCCCAGTTCGGATGAGTAGGTCTGCCAGTCGCGGCTGACCGTGTGGACGTCGTCGGCGCGGGTGACCGACCAGAAGCCCTTCGCCTGCGGCAGTTCGGCTACTTCGGAGGTCCAGTGGACCGGGCACTCGCTGCGCATCCGCTTGAACAGCTCCAGCGGTGGCCCCTGCGCCCAGTGCTCGAAGTCGAGCACGAGGGCGTCCTCGACCTTCCCTCCTCCAGCGGCGATCTCGGCTTGGTCGGCCACGAGTCGCGGATCATACTGGCTGACTGGCCAGTTTCCAGCAAGTGCGCTTCGGGAAGCCTCTGCCGGGCGCCTGCCCTACCGCCTTGCGCCCAACCGCACCGGCAACGTCTTCAGCTGGTTTAGAAGTGCGGACTCGACGTACACGGGGTCGCCGGCGATCTCCATCTCGGGATAGCGGGCCAGAGTCTCCTCGAGGAGGACCTTCAGCTCGAGGCGGGCCAGAGCAGAGCCGAGGCAGAAGTGGCGGCCGCCGGCGCCGAAGGCCTGGTGTTCCGGGTTGCGTCGCACATCGAAGCGGTCGGGGTCCTCGTAACGCGTCTCGTCGCGGTTGGAGGAGGGGTACCACATGATCACCTTGTCGCCCTTCTTGATCTCCTGGCCGGCGAGCTCTGTGTCTTTGGTCGCGGTGCGGCGGAAGTGGGCGAAGGCGGGGAACATCCGCAGGGACTCCTCGACGGCGCTGGGGATCAGGGTGGGGTCGTCGAGAAGGAGGCGCCGCTGGAAGGGGTGTTTGATCAGCGCCCGCATCGCCGAGCAGTAGGTCGCCTTGGTGCTGTCCGTGCCGGCGGCGACGAGCAGGAAGAAGCCCATCACGATCTCGTGGTCCTCGAGCCGCTCGCCTTCGACCTCGGCGTGGGCGAGGACGCTGGTGAGGTCGTCGGTGGGGTTCTCGCGGCGCTCGGCGATCATCGCGTTGCAGCGGGTGAAGACCCGTTGCAACGCCTCCTGCACGGTTGTCTCGAGGTCGTCGATCGAACCGCTCTCGCCGGAGTCGTTGGCCCCCAGCGCCATCTTCATCAGCTCCGCCCAGGCGGCGTCGTCCTCCTCGGGGATGCCCATGAAGCTGCCGATCACGCGGGAGACGGCGGGCTGGGCGACGTCGGCGACGAGGTCGCAGGTCTCACGGCCGTCGAGGCGATCGAGCACTGTGACGACGATCTCGCGAATCTCGTCCTCGTGGGCGGCAATCCGCTTCGGCGTGAAGCCGGCCTGGAAGAGCGCCTTGATGCGGTCGTGCTTGGGCGGGTCCATGCCGATGAACATCGCCCGGGCCAGCTCGATCGGGAAGACTTCGTCGATCGCGACGACGCCGCCCAGCTCCGAGGAGTAGGTCTGCCAGTCGCGGCTGACCGTTTGAATGTCCTCAGCGCGCGTCACCGACCAGAAGCCCTTGGTCTGCGGAAGGCCCGAGACCTTGGAGGTCCAGTGGATCGGACACTCGCTGCGCATCCGCTTGAACAGCTGCAGCGGTGGCCCGTTCTCCCAGTGCACGAAGTCGAACACCAGGGCGTCCTCGATCTTCCCTCCCCCGGCGGCGATCTCGACCTGATTCGACACGCGGCGCGATGATACTTGCTCTCCGACCGGCTCGATCAGCGCGAACGGCTCGTCGGGAAGGCGCCGATGCAGAGGGTGAGCCTGGTCGGGTGGCACGCCTTGAAGACGGCTGGGGCGGCGCTTAAGGTCCCGGTATGGGGGATCGGGGGCCACGCCGACGCGGTAACGGTGTCCGCGCCGCGGCGACCGCGCCCGGCACCGCCCGGCACTCGCCGGGACCGTCCCGGCGCGGAGCCGGTCCCGAGGTCTCGCTCGCCGAGGCTCGCGCCGCCCTGGCCGCGCGGCTGCGAGAGCGGCGCGATGAGTTGGAGGCGGCGGTCGCGACGCGCATCTACGCGATCGACGACCCGCGCGAGGTCACCGACCCAGGCTATTTGCGGGGGCTGCATGCCGCGCTCGTGGCGACGGTCGATTACGCGGTCACGGTGATCGAGGTCGGCGAGCGGCGCGCACCCGAGCCGCCGTCGACCCTGCTTGCCCAGGTTCGGCTTGCCGCTCGCAACGGCGTCGCCCTCGACACGGTTTTGCGGCGCTGCCTCGCCGGCAACGCCCTGCTCGACGACATGGTCGTCGCCGAGGCGGAGCGGGCCGAGGTGCCGCGCTCCATCCTGCGGGATCTGCTCGCTTCGCAGGCGACGCTGGTCGACCGCCTGCTGGCCGTGGTCAGCGCCGAGTACGGGCAAGAGGCGGCGAAGCGACCGACCAGCGCCGCCGCGCGACGCCGCGAGTGCGTGAAGCGGTTGCTCGCCGGAGAGCTGGTCGACCACTCCGAGCTCGGCTACGACCTCGAGGCCCACCACCTGGCGATCGTCGCCAAAGGCGAGCAGGGGGAGGGGACGATGCGTGAGCTGGCGGTGCGGCGCGAGCGCAACCTGCTCGCGGTCCGCCGCGAGGAGGAGCCGGTCTGGGCCTGCTGGCTCGGCGGTCGCAACCGGCTCGCGGCCGAGCGGGCGACCGAGGCGCTGGCCGGCGAGTTTGCGCCGGGAACCTTCATCGTCCTCGGCGAGCCCGGCGAGGGGCTGGCCGGCTGGCGCTTCAGCCACCGCCAGGCGAAGGCGGCGCTGCCGGTCGCCGAACGGAGCGGCAGGGCGGTGCTTCGTTACGCCGACGTCGCGATGCTTGCCTCGATGCTCGGCGACGACCTGCTCGCCACCTCGCTGCGCCGGCTCTACCTGGAGCCGCTGGAGCGGGCCCGCGACGGCGGCGAGGTCGCCCGGCAGACGCTGCACGCCTATTTCGCCGCCGAGCGCAACGTGTCCTCGACCGCCGCCGCCCTCGGCGTCGACCGCCGCACGGTGACGAACCGGATGCGCGCGATCGAGGCACTGCTGGGCCGCTCGCTGCGGGACTCGGCGACCGATCTCGAGATCGCCCTGCGGCTCGACTCCTGAGCCGACTTTCCCAACTTGCTCAATCCCGAGCCCCGGTCTGTCCCAGATAGGGGAGGCGGCGGCGTCCCCGGCGAGCCAGGATCGAACCGACCGGGGGGCGAGGAAAGGGGCGGGGATGAGGAAGCGGGCGAGTGTGGCGACGGCAATTGCGATGGCGATCGGCCTATCGCTGGTCCTCGCGGCTGTTTCCCCGGGCGCCCGCCAGGTCGTTCGCGCCGGCAACCTCTTCCTGTCCGACAACGGCGGGATCTTCCCGTCGGCCCTGCCGAGACATGAAAGCGTTCCGGTCAGTGCCCGCCTGGAAGGGGAAATCGGCACGCTCGACGGCACCCACCCACCGGCGATCGAGTCGATCTCCCTCGACATCGACAAGACGATCGAGGTCGATGCGAAGGGGCTGCCGACCTGCAGCTACGGCCAGATCCAGTCCCGCGAGACGTCCGTCGCGAAGCAGGTCTGCGGCGACGCGGTCCTCGGCGCCGGCGAGGCCGAAGTCGAAGTCGCCTTTCCGGAACAGGCGCCCTTCTCGGCGCGGGGCCCGGTCTTGCTCCTCAACGGCGGCGTTCACGGCGGCACCACGCTCGTCCTCGTGCACGCCTACGTCGCTGTGCCGGCTCCGACCGCGATCGTCACCACCGCCAAGCTGACGCGCATCGACCGCGGCCGTTTCGGGCTTCACATCGACGCCAGGATCCCCCGCATCGCCGGCGGAGCCGGCTCGGTCACCAAGTTCCGGCTCAGCGTTGGCCGCAGGTTCGTCCGCGCCGGCCGGAAGGCCAGCTTCCTGGCGGCCAGTTGCCCAACCGGGCAGTACGTCACCCAGGGGGAGATCGAGTTCAGCGACGGCACCCGACTGGGCGAGACGCACGCCTTTCCCTGCACGCCGAAGGGTTGATCTCGGCCGGATAAGGGGGCAGCCGCCCCTGCGTGCTGCCCCCTTATCCGGCGTGGCACCCCTTAGGCGCTGCCTTTAGCCGTTCTGATCAGATCTGGACGAAAACCCAGTTCCACCCCTAAAGCAGGCGTCCGCCCTTGCCGATGGAGCCGAGCCACTGGGGGAGCGTCCGCTTCCGAATCGCAAAGCAAAGAAGGTCTGAAGATGTCCTCGATACCCAAGAAGCGAACGCTTGCCGCGTTCTTCACCGTCTGCGTGCTGGCTCTTGCCGCCGGCGCGTATTCCTACTTCACCTCGACCGGATCCGGCTCCGTTACCGCGACCGTCGGCACCGGTTCGGCGGTGACGATCAAAGGCACCGTCGGCTCCAGCCTCTATCCGGGCGGCACCGCCACGGTCACCTTCACGGTCGACAACCCGTCCACGGCCGCGCAGCGGGTCGGCACGATCACGCTGGCCAGCATCGCCGTCGACGCCGGCCACTCGACCTGCAGCAAAGTGATCACCGGCGGCAACCCGGACTTCGCGATGCCCGCCGTCGCCGTCAACAAAACCTTCCCGACGGGGGCGAACCAGTCCGTCACCCAGACCGGGACCCTGACGATGAACGACACCGGGATCAGCCAGGACGCCTGCCAGGGCGCGACCCTGACGCTGAACCTGACCAGCAACTAGTTCCGTGTCCCGGTGGTCGACCGCGACTAAGGCACTGGCGGCGCTGTTCGGCGCCGCCAGCTGCCTCGCGGCGGTCGCCTACGCGGCGGGGGCGACGTTCGCGCCCGGCGGCGGTGGCGGTCACGCCACCGGCCCGCGCCCACCGCGCCCGCAGATCCTCAAGCACCCGGCGAAGCCCTCGCTCTCGACCAGCGTCGCCTTCACCTTCAACTCACGCACCGCCGTGGCCGGCTTCCAGTGCCAGCTCGACGGCGGGCCCTGGCGAGACTGCGGGCCGCGGGTCGTCTACCGCGGGCTCGAGACCGGCCCCCACTCGTTCCGCGTCCGAGCCGAAGCGCGCGGCGGTGCCCGCGGCCGCGCGGCGCGATTCGACTGGGTGCGGGCGGAGCCGAAGAGCTTCGGCATCGAACCGGTGCCGCCGGGCCTAGGCCCGCTCTATCCGGGGGCGCCGCCGTCAAGTCTGCCGCTGCAGCTCAGCAACCCGAACCCGGCGCCGATCCTGATCACCGCCCTGCGCGCCTCGATTGCCGCCGAGCCGCCCGGCTGCGACAGCGCCAACTTCGAACTGATCGCGTCCAACGCGTCGACCAGGAGCCCGCTGCGGATCCCCGCCCGCGGCTCGGTCACGGTCCCGACCAAGGCGACCAGCGCCCCGGCAATTGCCCTGCGTGACCTCCCGGTCAGCCAGGACGCCTGCCAGGGCGCCCAGCTGCGGCTCGCCTTCAAGGGGGAGGCACACGGATGAAGCGGCTGCTGCGGGTTCGGTTCACGGGGCCGCTGGTCGGAACGGCGCTGATCGCCGCGCTCTCCACCAGCGCTTTCGCCTACTTCAGCTCCGAAGGGCTCGGCAACGCTTCGGCGGCGGTCTCGAAACTGACCACCTCGACGATCGCCAGCGCCACCCCGGCCGCGGGCGGAACGGTCGCGCTCAGCTGGAGCGCGGCGACGGCGCCCGGCGAAGAAGCGGTCAAGTACTACGTGACCCGCGACGGGGGAGACCCCGGCGGCACCTGCGCGGCGCCGGCGGTGCCCGCGGCGGCGACCAGCTGCACGGACAAAGAAGTCCCGATCGGCGCCCACGTCTACACGGTCACCGCGGTCTGGCGCTCCTGGACCACGACGACCGCCCCGAAAAGCGCCACGATCACGATCGGTGCCGCCGACCGCTTCACGATCGCCGCGACGACGACGACGCCGGCGGCCGGAGCCTCCGACAACCTGACGATCACCGCCAAGGACGTGAACGGGGCGACGGTCACGACCTACACGGGCTCGCACTCGCTCGTCTTCTCGGGCGCCTCCTCGAGCCCGGGGGGAACCGCCCCGACCGTCGTCAACAGCTCCGGCACGGCCGTCGCCTTCGGAGCCGCCACCGCGATCAGCTTCACCGCCGGCGTCGCCACGGTCACCTCCTCCAAAAACGGCCTGATGAAGCTCTATCGGGCCGGTACGGCGAGCGTCGCCGCCAGCGAGGGCTCGATCAACACTCCGGTGCCGCTGGCGGTGACGGTGAGCGCGGGAGCGGCGTCGAAGTACACGCTGGCGGCCGCCGACACGACGCCCGAAGCGGCTGAACTCGACAACCTGACCATCACCGCCGCGGATGCATATGGCAACACCGCCACCACCTACACCGGCACGCACAGCCTCGTCTTCTCCGGTGCCTCGGCCAGCCCGGCCGGCAACAACCCGACGGTCTCCGACCGCGAAGGCGTCGCGATCGCCTTCGGAGCCGCGACCCAGATCGACTTCAGCGCCGGGGTGGCGAGCGCGAGCGGAGCCGCCAACGGCGCGATGGCCCTGTACAAGAGCGGGGCCGCCAGCATCAAAGCCACCGAGGGGTCGTTGACCAACTCGACCGCGCTGGCGGTGACGGTCGCGGCGGCCCCGGCGGCGAAGCTGGTGCTGAGCGCGGCGACGACGACGCCAGTGGCGGCGGCGACCGACAACCTGACGACGACGGCGCAGGACGTGTACGGCAATACCGCGACTTCCTACGCCGGCGCCAAGAACATCGTCTTCTCCGGCGCCATCGCAGGCCCGGCCGGCACCGTCCCGACCGTGGTCAACAGTGCCGGCACCGCGATCAACTTCGGCACCGTCACGGCCCTGACCTTCACCAGCGGCGTCGCGGCGGTCACTTCCTCGAAAAACGGGCTGCTGCGGCTCTACAAGGCCGGCGCGACCAGCGTCAGCGCCAGCGACGGGACGATCTCGACCGCCACGCCACTGGCCTTCACCGTCGCGGTCGGCACGGCCGCGAGGCTGGGCGTCACCAGCGTCACCGCCAGCGCCGGGACGATCGGCTCACCCTGTCTCTTCACCTGCCCGATCACGACCCTCGGGAACGGCGGAACCGTCACTGCCAAAGTGAGCGTCACCGACAGCGCCGGCAACACCGTTTCCGAACTCGGCACCGGCCACACCGCGAAAGTGACGACCACCGGCGGAACGATCGCCGGCACGCCGCTGACGCTCGAAGCGACCGGCCCGGCCGTGTCCAGCACCTCGTTCACCTACACCGCTCCCGCCAGCGGCAACTTCAGCAACACGGTCACGGTCGCCACCAACACCGGCACGGTTTACACCAGCGCCACGTTCACTCCGAGCAAATAGGGATGGACCAAGAGCGCCGATTCAGCGTTCGATTTCATCCAATGTAAACAAACCGCTGTGTTTTTACTGTGTAGGATCGCGGCGAGCCGAGCGGGAGTCGGCGCCGAAACAGAGACCGGGGGTGTCATGTACCAGTCAGGCCGCATGGCGGGGCAGAGCTTGCTCGCGAGGCAGGAAGCGTGGATCGGCGTAGTGCGCTTCGGCGGGGTGGTGGCAGTCGTCGCCACGGCGTTGATGATGATGCTGCCGTCGGTGTCGCAAGGCGCGACACTGGCCGCTCCCGACCCGGAAACGGTGGACAGCTACCAGGAAAGCTTCGGGGTCGACGAGGAAACCGCCGAAGCGAACCTGGAAGCCCAGACCCTCGGCAGCAGCATCGTCGGTCAGCTGCAGGCGACGCTCGGTGACGACTACGCCGGGGTGTGGTTCGACAACGACGCCGGCGAGTTCGTGATCCCGCTGCTCAGCGTCGTCGACAGGGCGAAGGTGGCGCCGCTGCTGGGACGCATGGGTTTGAGCGGGCGGTACCGGTTTGCCGCCGCTGACTCGAGCTGGAGCGATCTGCTGATAGCCCACCAGCAGCTCGACGCGAGCCTGAACGGCCAGCTCGAAGCCGGCCATGTCAAAACCTCGGTCGACCCGGTTGCCAACGCCGTCGTCGTCGAACGCACGTCGGGACTGAGCGCGGCCACCAAGGCCGCGATCGAGAGTAAGGCCGACGCCGCCCCCGTCGAGGTGGAAGTCGAGCAATCGGACCGCGGCTCGCTCTTCGGCTCGCTGACGGCCTGTCACTTCGAGCCGAACCCGAAAGGCTGCGACCTCCCGGCTCGGGGCGGCGTCCCGATTTCATTCGAAGGCGCCAGCTCGCCAACGTTCTGCACCGCCGGCTTCCCCGCGGTCCGAAGCGCCGACGGGCACAAGTTCATGCTCACCGCCGGCCACTGCCTGCAGGGCTTCGGGTCGGTGATGTGGCGGACTCTCGACGCGGGGGGCACGCCCCACGACGTCGGCAAAATGGAGTCCTGGGTTTTCAACGGAGCCGGCGGCTATGGCGACTACGGCATCATCGACGCGGAAGGGCAGTGGTGGACGACCGCCGCCTGGAAATACCAGATCGTCAACTGGGGCGTGAGTCAGGAATACTCGATTGACTCCGAATCCTGGAGCTACGTCGGCGAGCAGGCCTGCATCGTCAGCGGCAACTGGGGGAAGAAATGCGCTCCGGTCACCGAAGTCGACGTCACCTACACGGATCCGAAGCCGACGCGGATCGATCACACGAACGTCTTTGGGCCTCTCTGCGTCGAAGGCGGTGACAGCGGCTCGCCGATCTTCAACGACGGCAGCCACAGCGCGCTCGGGGTGCTGTCCGCGGACAACTCCTGGAAAGGCATCCCGGAAGCGTGCGAACGATACGGCTACTACACGGAAATAACCCGGGACACCGATGCGCTCGGCATCAGGGTGGCGCCGGTGCGGGTAGGCGGCGCCCCGACGGCGACGACCGGTTCCCCCAGCAACCTGCAGCCCTTCCAGGCGACGGTCGGCGGTGTCGTCAACGCGAACCAGGTGCAGACGCGCTTCCAGTTCGAATACGGCCTCGACACCAGCTACGGCAACGTCTCGCCGCCCTCTCCGGGGGAGGCCGGCCACGGTGCTGGCTCGGCGCCGGTCAGCACGACCATTACCGGCCTGCAGCCGGGCACCGTCTACCACTACCGGCTGCGGGCGAGCAGTGCTGCCGGAGTCAGCTACGGGTCCGACGGCACATTCAAAACTCCACTGCCGCCGCCGGTGGCCAAAACGGGCACTGCCAAAGAAGGGACCGAAACCGGGGCGACGCTGACCGGCACCGTCGAACAGCTCTACGGCGAAACCGGGACGACCTACTGGTTCAGGTACGGGCACACGACGGCCTACGGGAGCGAATCGAGCCACCAGGTGGTTGTTGCCAACCCGAGCCCCAAACCGGTCTCGACCGTCCTGACCGGGCTTGAAACGGGGACGACTTATCACTATCGCCTGGTGGCGAGCAACGAATGGGGAACGACCGAAGGGGTCGACGAAACGTTCACCGCCGGCTGGGACATCCAGTCACCGCCCAGCGAAGGCATTCCGCAGACGTTCCGGATCGAAGGCGTCTCCTGCGGCAGCCCGACGATGTGCATGGCCGTCGGCACCGAAAGCGGGTTCGTGCGGACGAAGACCTGGAACCGGACCAAATGGTCCTACTCGCCGGCGCAGAACCCGGCCGGAGCCCAGGAAGTGGTCCTGCGCGACGTCTCCTGCACCTCGGCCAGCTTCTGCATGGCGGTCGGGTACTACAAAGCCTCGACGGGCGAAGTCAAGACGCTGGCGGAGAAGTACAACGGCACCAGCTGGGAAGTGCTGACGCCGCCGAACCGGGGCGGGTCGACCGCCGCCAACTACTTCAACGGCGTCTCCTGCTTCAACGCGACGTCCTGCGAGGTGGTCGGCAACTACTTCCCCGCTGTCGGCACCAGCAAGGCGAACGGCGAGTACTGGAACGGGTCGGGGTGGAGCTCGGAAGTGCAGCTCGTCGCCGAAGAATCCGGCAACGGGGGCGCCTACCTGAAGGACGTCTCCTGCGTGGCCGAAAAAGAATGCTATGGCGTCGGCTATTTCCTCAGCAAAAACGCGGAATGGAAACAACTCGTCGGGCAATGGTTCGGGGGCGGCTGGAGCGTCACCGTCAACCCCGAAGCCCCGGCTGGCTCGACCGGGGCCTGGCTCGAGGACGTCTCCTGCAGCAGCTACGCCAACTGCGCGCAGGCTGGGTTCTACGACGACGGCACGGGAGTGCGCCGCCCGCTGATCAAGTCCGCGGCCGGGGGCGGCTTCGGGATCCAGCCGCTGGTCATCCCGGAAGGGGCCGTGAGGACCGAGTTGTTTGGAGTCTCCTGCCCGACCCCGACCTCCTGCATGGCGATCGGCGACTACCGCGTGCCGGGTCGCGCGGTGCGAGGAATCGGCTACTCCTATGAGGGCAGCGGCTGGGTGGACCACTATCCGCTCAACCCCGCCGACCAGGCCGAAGGCGACGGCACCCTCGTCCTGCAATCGATCTCCTGCCCGCGTGCGGGGCTCTGCCTTGGGGCAGGCTCCTACATGAGCATCACCGGGGTCGCGCCCCTCGCGGTCACCTTTCAGAAAGCCGTGCCGCCAACCGTCACGACTGGAACCGCCACGGCGATCACCGACTCCGGCTCCACCCTGCACGCCAAAATCAACCCGAACGGGCAGAAAACGAGCTACTTCTTCGAATATGGGAAAACCACTTCCTACGGCAGCACCACCGCCACGGTTGAAGCGGGAGGAGCCGAGACGACCGCTGAATTCGCCCAGGTCGTGAGCGGCCTGGAAAGCGGCACGCTCTACCACTTCCGGATCGTGGCGAGCAACGCCGCCGGCAACGTCATCGGCGCCGACGCGACCTTCAAGACGCTGCGTAAATGGCGCCTGCAGACCTCGCCCAACCCGAGCGAAACGAAACCGGTCAAGTTCCTGGCAGCCTCCTGTCCGTCGACCACGGTCTGCTTCGCGGGAGGCGAATACGAACCGACCGCGGGGTCGCCGTTGGCATTTGTCGAGCGCTGGAGCGCCGGCAGCTGGGCGACGCAGACCTTCCCGACGACGATGGCCGCGATCGAAGGGCTCTCCTGCTCCAGCGCCAGCGAATGCATCGCCGCCGGCTACGTGCTCAACCCGACGACGAAAGTCAAAACGGTGCTGACGGCCCGCTGGAACGGCAGCGCCTGGGCGCTGCAGACCGTGCCGCCGGTGCCGAGCGGCGCCAAAGAAAGCGCCTTCCGCGACGTCTCCTGCCAGCTCAACGGCCTCTGCACCGCGGTCGGTTACTACGTCAGCTCAGCTGGCCTGCATTTGCCGCTGGCGGACCGCTGGGGCGGCAGCAGCTGGACGCTGCAGACTCCTCTCGTCCCGGCCGGGTCGACCCTCTCGGAGCTGACCGCCGTCTCCTGCGTCAGCTGGGTGCTGATCGGCGTCCCCAGCACCGAGTGCGACGCCGTCGGCTTCGCCGAAAAAGCCGGCGTCAAGGAACCGCTGGCGGAGCGCTGGCCAAACAGCAGCTGGGAAATCAAGGCGATCGGGATGCCGAGCGGGGCCAAAGGCGCGCAGATGACCGGCATCTCTTGCCCCTCCCCATTGGCGTTCCAGCTCCAGTGCATGGCGACCGGCCTCTACGTCCCCAGCACCGGCGCCAGCTCCGGCTACATCGAGCGCTGGAACGCGAGTGCCTGGTCGCTCGCGACCACCCTGAGCGGCGGGGCCGAACTCAACAGCGTCTCCTGCAACGCCGAAGCCAGCTGCGAGGCGGTCGGCAGCTTCCTGAAAGCGGGCGTGCCCACGCCGCTGGCGGAGCAGTGGAACGGGAGCACCTGGGCGGGCCAGCTGCCGCCACTTCCCGAAGGCGCGAAAGCCTCGGCTCTCAACAGCGTCTCCTGCGACACGGCCGGCAACTGCGGCGCGGCCGGCTACTACGAAAACTCGTCGAGCCTCAAACGCACCCTGGCCGACCGCTTCTCATAGCTCCAGCCCTCAACCCTGGGAAATGCAGGTGCGCGCGATGTCAGCGGCGGCCCGGACGCCGTCGCTGAATCGCACCGCGCCGTGGGCCTGGAGGTGGCCGTCGGGGCACTGCGCCCGCAGCACGCTGAGGCGCTTGCCGCCGACCTGTAGGTAGCGATCGATGGTGAATGAGAAGAAGGTCGCCGAGCCGCTGCCGCCGGCGATGCGGGGCACGACGGCGACAGAGCGCAGCCCGTAGCGCCCATGGTGGATCCGGGTGATCTTCACCGTCGTCACCACCGCGGTGGGCGCCGGGACGGAGACATATATATGGACGAACAGGGTGGTGACGCCGCCACGCTCGCCGCCGTTGAAGATCGTCAGCGGGCTGCTGGCGCGGATCGGCGCCTGTTCGGGGAAGGCGATCTCGACCTTGCCGGTGCCGGCGCCGATGATCGCGTCGCGACAGATCGCCCGGGCGTGGGAGCTGTCCTGGGATTGCAGCTGCGTCGCCTTGCAGACCGGCACTCCACTGACGTCGAAGAAGGCGTTGCGGTCGGTTTCGAGGACGAATTCCTCGAGAGCGGGTGGGTGAGTCCGGTCGGTGGTGGAGATCTCCCCGGAGCCGGAGAAGGCGACCGGGGCCGGCCGGCTGCGCGGCAGCGCTTTCGGGGTGAGGCCGCCGTTGAAGACGAGGCGCAGGTCTCCGACCATGACGGTGACCGGCTTCTCGGCGGCGCCGGCGGCCGTTGCCAGCGCGGCCAAAGCCAGCGCCGCCACGAACGCGATTTTCCATTTGCTTGGCATGCCCTTAGGTCTAACCGCGCGCCGAGCCGGGCGGGTGTCCCAATGTGGCGCGCGGTGGCCCCGTGGATGCGCCCTTGTGCGGGACGCAGGCGGGCTCAGCGGAGTCGGGTAAGCAGCAGCAGCCAGGCGCCGAGCAGGACTTGGGCGCCGCGCTGGCAGAGGCCCTTGAACGAATCGACGGCGTCGAACGGGTAGCTGAGGCCGCTGCAGGCGGTGAGGATGAGCCAGGCGGCGCCGAGCGCCAGGGTCGCCTGGCCGAGGGGGCGGGTCGCGGGGGAGCGGAGGAGGGCAAGGCCGACGGAGGCGAAGGCGATCGCGACGGCGACGATTTCGAGCAGGTTGGCGGTGGTGTGGATCAGGTCGAAGGGGTCGTAGCTGAGGTTGCAGGCGCGTTCGAGGGCTTCGGCGCAGTTGAGCGGGGCGGCGCCGCCGATCGCGACGAGGAGGCCGGCGGCGAGCAGGGCGATCAGGCCGCGGCGCAGCAGAGGCGGACGCTCGGCCACGACGGTGACGCGGAGGAGCAGCGCCGCGTAGCCGGCGACGGCCAGCCCGGAAGCGACTTCGAGCAGCTGGAAGCGCCAGCCGTAGACCTGGGTCCGCGCCGCCAGATCGCTGATCCAGGAGCCGGAGAGGTCGCTGCGCTCGGCCAGCCAGTCTTCGAGCAGCCAGAAGTTGGCGAGCAGGGCGGCGACGACGCCGGCCGGGACGATCGCGCGGGAGCGGCTCACCGGTCGCACCCTAGCCGCGCCCGCGATCGCGCCCGGCCGCGCTGGCAGGATGGCGGCCGATGACTCGGCCTGGGGCGGACCGCGGCAACCTCGACGCGATCCTGACGACGGCCGAACACGACCGCGCCCGGCTCGACTCGAAGGCGCTCGGCGCCTTCAGCCTCACCCTGCTCGGGGTCGCCAGCGTCGTCGGCGCGGGCATCTTCGTCGTCACCGGCGACGCCGCCGCCCACTACGCCGGGCCGGCGGTGCTGATCTCCTTCGTTCTCGCTGGGATCGTCGCCGGGCTGACCGCGCTCTGCTACGCCGAGCTGGCCGCCTCGATCCCCGCCGCCGGCAGCACCTACTCCTACGCCTTCGCCGCCTTCGGCTCCTTCGTCGGCTGGTTCATCGGCTGGGACCTCCTGCTCGAGTACCTCTTCGCCGCCTCGACCGTGGCGGTCGGCTGGTCGGGCTACTTCGTCTCGTTGATGGAATCGATCGGGATCCACATCCCCCACGCGCTCGCCAACCCGCCCTTCGGGGACGACCCCGGGATCGTCAACCTGCCGGCGATCGCGGTGATGCTGCTGACCTCGGCGGCGCTCTGGCTCGGCACCCGCGAGTCGGCGATCGCCAACAACGCGATGGTGATCCTGAAGCTGACGATCCTCGCCCTCGTCGTCGCGGTCGGGATCTTCTACGTCGCCGACTCGAACCTGACCCCGTTCCTGCCCGCCCACGCCGGCGGCTTCGGGGACTTCGGCTGGACCGGGGTGCTGCGCGGCGCCGGCATCGTCTTCTTCGCCTACATCGGCTTCGACGCCGTCTCCACGGCGGCGGCGGAGGCGCGCGAACCGCGGCGGACGATCCCGATCGGGCTGCTCGGCACGGTCCTGATCGCGACCACGATCTATGTCGCCGTCGGCTTCGTCCTCACCGGCATGGTCGACTACCGCCAGCTCGGCGTCGCCGACCCGATCGCGGTCGCGATCCACTCGGCCGGGCCGAACCTCGAGTGGCTGCTGCGGCTGACCGACGTCGCCGCCGTGGTCGGGCTCGCCTCGACGGTGCTGGTCACCCTCTACGGGCAGACGCGGATCTTCATGCGGATGTCCGAGGACGGGATGCTGCCGCCGCGGTTCGGCAAGATCGGCAAGCGGACCAAGACCCCGCAGTTCTCGATCGTCCTCTGCGGGATCGTCGGTAGCGTCGTCGCCGGCTTCGTGCCGCTCTCGGTGCTCGGCGAACTGATCTCGATCGGCACCCTGCTCGCCTTCATCATCGTCTCCGCCGGCGTCGTCACCCTGCGGCGCCGCTACCCCGACCTCGAGCGGCCCTTCCGGGTGCCGGCGCTGCCGCTGGTCGCCGGCACCGCGATCGTCTCTTCGCTGGCGCTGATGGCGACGCTGCCGGTGGCGACCTGGATCCGGCTCGCGGTCTGGGCGCTGCTCGGCTTCAGCATCTACTTCCTCTACGCCCGCCAGCACAGCGCCGAGAAGATGGCGAGGGTGACGCCGTGAAGCTCCACCTGCTGCAACGGGCGCCGCGCAACGCCAACCTCGGCAGCCTGCACCTCACCTTCTTCGTCACCGCGATCGCCACCGAGCTCTGCATCCGCACCCAGCTCTACCTGACCCACTACCCGCAGCTCGGCGGCCACGGCCTCCACATCGCCCACCTGCTCTGGGGTGGCGTCTTCATGGTCGTGGCGCTGGCGATCCTGCTCAGCCTGCTCGGCCGCCGCGCCCGCCAGGTGTCGGCGCTGGTCGCCGGCGTCGGCTTCGGCTTCTTCATCGACGAGCTCGGCAAGTTCATCACCGCCGACAACAACTACTTCTACAAGCCGGCGGCGGGCCTGATCTACCTGATCTTCATCGGCCTCTACCTCGGCTCGCGCGCCTACCAGCGACATCGCGGCCTCAACGAGGCCGAGAAGGTCCGCAACGCGATCGAGCTGATCGGCGAGGCCACCTATGGCCCCTTCAAGGTCGAATACCGCGACCAGGCGCTGGCGCTGTTGGCCGAGGTGCCGTCGAGCCATTCGCTGCGCGACCCGCTGGTGGCGCTGGCCGGCGACATCGACACCACGCCCAACCCCAGCCCGCCCTGGTACCGCCGCTTCGCCGACGCGGTCGCGGCCCGCTACCAGGCGTGGAGCGAGCGCGGTTGGTTCCACAACGTCGTCTTCGTCGTCTTCGCGGTCTGGGCGTTGGCCGGGATCGTCGCCATTCTCGGCCTCGTCCTCTCGATCACCTTCAGCGACCACGCCGCCCGGGCCGAATTCGAACGCGACTCGTTCGGCCACCTCAACTTCATCAACGTCGCCAGCCTCGTCTCCACCGGCGTCTCCAGCGTCCTCGTCGCGATCGGTCTAGAGCGGCTAGTGAGCCAGCGGCGGCTCGACGCCTATACCTGGCTCACGCGGGCGCTCTTGGTCTCGATCTTCGTCACCCGCGTCTTCACCTTCGTCGAGTCCCAGTTCGGCGCCGTCTTCGGCCTCGCCGTCGACGTCCTGCTGCTGGTCTCTATCCAGCTGATGGCGAAGCAGGAGCGGCGGCGAGAGCCGTCTCCGCCGCCTTCGCCGCGTCGACCCGCTGCCGAATCGGCGGCTCCAGCGCCCGGCTGAGCAGCGGCACCTCGAGGAAGCCCTCGACGCTGGCGTAGAGCATCGCCAGCCGGGGCAGGTCGGAGACGTCGTCGATCACGACCGAGCGCGGCACCCATTCGGGACCGAACTTCTGGTTGAAGTCCCGCAGGCTCTGGATCTGGAAGAAGGGGTTGAGGCCCTTGGCCATCAGCCGCTGCAGGCGCCCGGAGAGCCCGGCGTCCTCGGCGCTGTCGAGCAGCCGCCCCCAGGCGGCGAAGTTGAGCGAGAGGCGCTTGTAGCCGCGCGGGCCGAGGGCGAGAGCGGCTTCGGCGATCAGGTACTCGGTCAGCCCGTTGGTGGAGTCGGGACGGCGCCGCATCAGGTCCAGCGAGTAGCCGGGTTCCTCGCCGAAGACCGGCACGAAGCGCAGGAAGCCAGCGACCCGGCCGCCCTGCTCGCGGGCGATCGCGATCGCGAAGTCCGGGTTGATCCCCTCGATGTCCTCGCCGAGCTCCATCGTGAAGCCCCGCTCGGGAGCCCCTTTGCGCCACTCCTCGCTGATCTCGTTCAGCTCGACGACCAGCTCCGGGCCGGCCTCGGTCTCGGCGATCAGCTCGAAGCCGTGGCTCTTGCCGACGTGCTTGACGGCCTCACGAACCGCCTTCATCCCCGAGCCCTCGAGGCTGAACTCGTCGCAACGCAGAATCGCCTCGTCGCCGAGGTAGATCGTGCGCATCCCACGCTCCCGATAGATCTCCGCATCCGCCTCGCGAACCGCGAAAAACGCAACCCGCCACCCTCGCTCCGCACAGAAGCCAAGGAACTCATCGATCGTCCGCGCCGTGTTCCCCGGCGGCCCGATGGGATCGGCAGCAACCATCGCCGTCCCCCGCACGTACAGATAAGCAATGAGCGATTCCCCGTCGCTGGCAAAGAAGTAGTTCTTGTCCCGCCGCAGCGCGAAGTAATCGAGCGTGTCGTCCCCCCACCGATGCACGATCTCCTCCGCCCGTGCCCGCCGCTCCTTACTAGGCGGCTCCGCCTGCACAAACGTGCGCAGCACCAGATAAAGCAGGATCAACACCCCCGCCACCCCCAGCACCAGCAGCGACTTTTCAAAGAAGTCCGCGAACACCTCGCGGTGGTACGTGTAGGGCCCATCAAGCCCAACCAGCCCCAGGTAGGCGGTTTCGAAGATCCCCCCAAACGTCAACCCCGGAGTGACGTGGTCCCGCTCGGCGAAGAGGGTGATCCACGTATAGAAGAAGACCCCGATCAAATACAGGGGCACAAACAGCAGCGCCTGCTGCAGCGACCCCGGATCCCCCTGCGCCCTGAAGTCGTGCCGGAACCACACCAAGGCGACGAGCATCCCGGCCGAGAGCACCACCGTCAGCGGATCCGGCCCGTGTATGAGGTGTGCCACGGCGGCGGCGGCGAACAGAACAGTCGCAATCGCCCAGGCCCTGCGCTTCCCTCGACTGAGCCCACGGGCGACCGCGATGAGACCGAGACCGATGGCAACCGAGGCGATTAGTCCCACGGAACGCCCGCCACTGGCAACGAACGACAGGTGCCCGAGCGAGAACCGGATCGAGGTCGCCGTCGGCAGCAGCGACAACAGACCCACCAGAACCGTCAACCAACCGAGCGCCCTGAGCGACCGCGGCCGCGCGGTTGGCGAGGGTGTCGGTACCCCCTCCGAACGTTTTGCGGAGGAGGAGCCGGACGCCTCGGGCGCCAGCAGCTCCGCCTCCTTCGACGAGGTACCGAGTGAGGAGGGGGTACCGACACCCTCGCCGCCCACCGAGCCCCCGGTCCCAGCCCCCTCAGGCCGCAGCGTCGGAAACAGGATCACGTCCCTGATCGCCTCCGCTTCAGCAATCAGCATCACCAGCCGGTCCATCCCGATCCCAAGTCCCCCGGTCGGCGGCAACCCGTACTCCAGAGCCTTCACGTAGTCATCGTCAACCGGTTCCGCCTCGTCGTCACCCCCGGCCTGCAGCTTGGCCTCGTTGCGAAACCGCTCGGCCTGATCCACCGGATCGTTCAGCTCGCTGTACGCGTTCGCCAGCTCGCGCCCGGCGACGACCAGCTCGAAGCGCTCGGTCAGTTCGGGATCGTCGCGGTGGGCACGGGCGAGGGGGGAGACCTCCCGCGGGTGGTCCATCACGAAGGTCGGCTCGATCAGCTTCGACTCGGAGCTGTCGTCGTAGACCTCGGCCATGATTTTCCCCGAGCCCCAGGCATCGAGGTACTCGACGCCGCGACCGTCGGCGATCTTGCGGGCCTCCTCGACCGGCATCGAGGGGTGCATCTTCACGCCGGCGTTCTCTTCGATCAGCTCGGCCATCGTCGCCCGCCGGTAGGGCGGTTTGAGGTCGACGTCGCGGCCGGCGATCTGCACCACGGTGGTCCCGATCGCCTCCTGGCAGGAGGCGGCGATGATCGTCTCGGTCAGGTCCATCATGTCGTGGTAGTCGCCGAACGCCTGGTAGGCCTCGAGCAGGGTGAACTCGGGGTTGTGGCGGGTGTCGAGGCCCTCGTTGCGGAAGACGCGGCCGATCTCGAAGACGCGGTTCATGCCACCGACGATCAGCCGCTTCAGCGACAGCTCCAGGGCGATCCGCAGGGTCATGTCGATGTTCAGGGCGTTGTGGTGGGTGACGAAAGGCTTCGCCGCGGCGCCGCCGGCCTGGTTCAGCAGCACCGGCGTCTCCACCTCGCTGAAGCCCCGTTCGGTCAGCACCCGCCGGGTCGCGGCGATCACCGCCGAGCGGATCGCGAAGGTGCGGCGCGAGGGCTCGTCGAGGATCAGGTCGAGGTAACGTTGGCGGTAGCGGTCCTCGGGGTCGGTGAGCCCGTGGCGGATGTCCGGCAGCGCCCGCAGGCTCTTCGAGAGCAGCTCGAACTTGCCGACCCGGACCGAGAGCTCGCCGTGCCGGGAGGCGACCACGGTGCCCTCGACGCCGACCCAGTCGCCGAGGTCGAGGTCGGAGAAGTCGTGCAGCTGCTCGCCGCCGACCTCCTCCCGGGTGACCAGCAGCTGGATAGTCCCGGTCTCGTCCTGGAGGTCGGCGAAGTCGAGGCCCCCATGGCGCCGCTCGCCCATGATCCGCCCGGCGAGGTGTACCACCTCGCCCGTGTCGGCGCCGGCGGCAAGGTCGCCGAAGCGCCCGTGCAGATCGGCGGCGGTGGCGTCGCGGTCGAAGCGGACCGGGTAGGGCTCGACCCCGCGCTGGCGCAGTTGCTCCAACTTCTCGAGGCGGTGGGCGCGGGTCTGCTCCTGGAACTCGGCGGGCTCCCCACCCGGCGCGTCCTGAGGCTCGGACGGACTCATCTGGCCCCGATCCTAGGCGGTGGCGGGGGCGGAAGAGGCGGGGGGCTGGGCCTGGGACTGCGAGCGGGCGAGCAGCGCCATCCCGGCCAGCGCCGCCACCAGTGCCAGCGCCGTCCCGACCCCCTCGAGCGGCGTCGTGTGCAGTGACTCCTCGAGGAGGGTGACGCCGAGGACGACGCTGGTGATCGGGTCGAAGGCGAGGCTGGTCGCCACCGCCGGCGCCAGCGAGCCGGTGTTGAGCGCCAGCTGGTTGAGCGTCATCGACGCGTAGCCGACGACGGCCAGCGCGTAGAGGTGCCAGCTGAGGAAGATCTCGAACACCCCTTCGCCGATCTGGTCGGCGACCACCTTGGTGAGGGCGGCGGAGAGGGCGAAGAGGATGCCGGTGGCGGTGCCGAGCAGCGCCGCCCGCCGCGAGGGCGAGCCATGCCGGCCGAGCAGGCAGAGCGGCACGCAGAGGAGGGCGGAGGCCCCGAAGGCGATCAGCCACTCCCCGAGCGGGGCGTCGTCGCGGCCGCCGGCGGGTTCGGCGATGGTCAGGAAGGCGATCAGGGCGATGACGACCAGGGCCGCGGCGCCGACGTCCTGGCGGCGGACCCGCTGGCCGGTGAAGCGGGCGCCGAGCGGCAGCGCGAAGACGACGGTGGAGACCAGCAGCGGTTGCACCACCGCCAACCGCCCGATCGCCAGCGCCACCGCCTGGGCGACGAAGCCGAGGCTGTCGGCGGCGACCCCGGCCAGCCAGACCGGCCGCCGCGCCATCCGCAGCAGCAGGCTGGAGCTGGAGCCCTCGGAGGGCCGTTCGAGCCCGGCGCGCTGTTGCAGGACCGTGCCGAAGGCGAAGAAGAGGGCGGCGAGGAGGGCGAGGACGACGTCCACGCCGGGCATCGTCTCAGAGGCTCATCGGGAGGCTTGGCCTTCCATCGCCTTGAGCTGGCGCGAGGCGAGGTGCCATTCGGCCTGCAGCGGCGCTTCCACGTCGGCGGCGTCGCAACCCGGTTCGGAGAGGCACTCGCCCCAGCGATTGGCGGCTTCGATGTAGACGTCGAAGGCGCGCTCGCTGGGCGTGCCGGTGGCGAGCAGGCAGGCGGGTGGGACGGCGTCGACCCGGATCGCCGCGTATTCGCCCCGCAGCGCCTTGACGGCAGCGACGTACTCGTCGTAGGTGAGGCCGGCGACGAGGTCGCGGCGCAGCTGACGCAGCGAGTCGGTGAAGCGAGCCAGCTCGGTGGGGCAGCCGCCGGAGGCGATTGGGCCGGCAGTGGGGCGACTTCCTCCCGCACGGGAGGGAACAACTCGCCCCGACGAATTGGCTCTCGTCTTCTCTGCCGCGGGAGAGGAGCCGCCGCAGCCGGGCAGGACGAGCGTGAGGCTGGCCAGGGCGGCGCAGCCGGCCGCCGACAACCACGGTCCCGCTCGCATCGGGCGAGTCTAGGTCGTGTAGAAATCTGCCGATGCCGAGGATCGCGCAGGTGCTCGCCGCCGTCGCCCTGCCGGCCCTCGCCGCGCTGGCGCTGTTGCTGGCGCCCTCCCGTGCCGCTGCCGCGCCCGGCGTGCTCGTCGTCGGCGACAGCCTCGAGGAGCTGACCTCGCCCTACCTGCCGCACCACCTCCCCGGGGTCCGCCTCACCGTCAACGCGGTCGGTGGCTCCAACAGCTTCCAGATCTACGACCTCTTCCGGGAAAGCTATGAGCCCAGCCAGCGGGTGATCGTCTTCGACGCCGGCACCAACGACAACCCGGCCTATCCGCAGATCCTCGAAGAAAACCTCGCCAAGGTGGCGGCGACCGTCGGCAACCGCTGCCTTGTCGTGCCGACGATCCACGGCTTCACCGCCGACGGCATCGACAACACCGGCAAGAACAGCGTCGTGCGAGCATTCGCCGCGGCGCGGCCGGGAACGCAGGTGCCCGACTGGGCGGGCGCCGTCGCCGCCGATCCCGGGATCCTGCAGTCCGATGGCCTGCACCCGATCCCGCAGGGAGCCGAACTGCGAGCGCAGCTGATCGCGCGGGGGGTGGAGGGCTGCTTTGCCTACGAGCGCACCCGCCTCGAAGCCCGGCAGCCGGTGCTGGAAAGCGCGCCCAAGCAGCTGGCGACGGTCTCGAAGCTGCAGCGCCGCCAGGCCGAGCTGCTCAGCGTCGCCGCAGCCGCCGTCGCCGCCGCGACGGCCGCGGCGCTGCTCGGCAGCGCCTGACTCCGCCGCCGAGACGCGCTCTCAGCTGGAGGCGATCGTCTCCGGGTCAGAAGCCCTCGCCGCCTGGGCGAAGCTGCAGTCGGCCTCACGGCCTGGCCGCAGCGGCGGGCCGCCGATCCCGCAGGAGTAATCCTCGGCGAGGCGCTCCGGGGTGTCGCCGCCCGGCTCGGCCTCCTGGTGCAGCACCTCGGCGCTGATCGTGAACCAGGCGAGGACGCCGCCGAGGGCGGCGAGGATCGCGCAGGCGACCATCGCCATCTGGAAGCCGTCGGTCATCTTCGCCGGGTCGTAGAAGCTGTCGCCGGTGAGGCCGACGATCAGCGGCAGGACGGCGACGGCGAGCAGGCCGGCGACCCGGGCGACGGCGTTGTTGACGCCGGAGGCGATCCCGGAGTTGTTGGCTGGCGCGGCGGCGAGCACGGTCGCGGTCACCGGCGCGACGACCAGCGTCAGGCCGGCGCCGAAGACGAGGATCGGCGGCAGGATCGCGGTCAGGTAGCTGTCGCCGGGTTCGATCATCGACATCCACAGCAGCCCGGCGGCGATCACCAGCGGCCCCAGCGTCAGCGGCAGCCGCGGGCCGATCCGCTGCGCCAGGGCACCGGCTTTGGCCGAGAAGACGAGCATCAGCGCCGTCACCGGCAGCGAGGCCGAGCCGGCCTCGATCGGGGTGTAGCCGAGTGAGATCTGCAGGAAGGAGACGAGCAGGAAGAAGAAGCCGCCGAGGGCCGCATAGACGACGAAGGTGACGGCGTTGGCGGCGCTGAACTGGCGCGAGGAGAAGATCCCCAGCGGCAGCATCGGGTTGGGGCAGCGCCGCTCATTGGCGAAGAAGAGGACCAAGGCGATGACGCCGACGATCGCCGCGGCGAGGACGACGCCGCCCATCCCCTTGCCCGGCGCCTCGATCAGCGCGTAGGTGGTGCCGCCGAGCCCCAGCGCCACCAGTACGGCGCCGCGCAGGTCGAGGTGGCCGCCGGCGGCCTCGACGTCCATCGTCTCCGGCGCGTGGCGGGCCGCCATCACGGCGACGAAGAGCCCGAGGGGCAGGTTGATCAGGAAGATCGCCCGCCAGGAGACGGCGCCGATCAGGTAGCCGCCGAGCAGCGGCCCGAGTGCCGCGGCGACGCCGCCGAGCCCCGACCAGGCGCCGATCGCGCGGGCCCGGTCGGTGGGCCGGAAGCTCGACTCGATCAGGGCCAGGCTGCCCGGCGTCAGCAAAGCGCCGCCGATGCCCTGCAGCAGCCGTGCCAGGATCAGCAGCTCGACGTTCGGCGCCGCCGCGCAGAGCGCCGAGGCGGCGGTGAAGAGCAGGACGCCGATGATGAAGACGCGACGGCGCCCATAGCGATCGCCGAGCGAGCCGCCGAGCAGGATCAGCGAGGCGAGCGTCAGCAGGTAGCCGTTGAGGATCCACTGCAGGGCGCTGGTGCTGGCGCCGAGGTCGCGGCCGATGTCCGGCAGCGCCACGTTGACGACGGTGCCGTCGAGGAAGGCGATCCCGGAGCCGAGCACGGCGACCGCTAGCAGCCAACGGCCCGCGGGGCTCTCGAAGGCCAGTTCGGGATCCCGTTCGGGCGGCACCGGTCGATGGTAGACCGGCCCGCTCCGGCGCCTAGCTTTCGGCGTCGATCGGGAGGACCTCGATCTTCAGGTGCCTCCTGATCAGCGGCGCCGGAACCTTGACCGTGCCGGGCACGGCGAGCACGAGCCGAGGGACGATCTCCCAAGCTTCGGCAGCGTCGAAGAGGGCCTCGGTCTGAGCCCAGTCGGGTTTCTCGGTGGCGACGACGAGGACGTCCCCCTCGGGGCCACGGACGGCGTAGTCGAAGCCCTCCTCGGAGCCGCCGGCGACAATGTCGGCCTCGGGGCCGGCGGTGGCGAGGAGGTCGGCGAGCAGCGGCACCGGATCGACTGCCTCGGTCACGGCTCCGCTCTCGGTCTCTTCTTCTTCCTTCTCCTCGGGCGCCGCCGCGCTCGGCGCCGTGTGCGGGGAGAGGGCATGGTCGGCGAGAGCTTCGGCGAAGCGCTTTGGCAGAGCGGTCCGCAGGAGTTGCAGGGAGGGGTCCCTGCTGGCCCAGTCGGTCAGGCCGCCACCCTCCAGAGAGCGTTCCAGCGATTTCAGCGCGAGCTCGAGGCATCCTTTCCGCGTCGCCTCGCCGCCGACCGCCGCAAGCGTCGTGTAGTAGCAGGCGAGGTTGTAGCGGGTCCGGGCCGAGACGTGGTTCTGCCGCAGCACGTAGTCGACTAGCTCCTGGGGCCCGACCTCGTCCAGGTGGTCAAGCAGCTCGCGCCGGCTCAGCCGGGGCGCGGGTTTCGAGGCCGCCCCTTCTGAAGAGTCCGGGGGTGCCGGCTGCTGCCGCGGCACCAGGGCCTGCCTCGCCGCCGCCGGACCGAGGCTCGGATCGTCCTTCACGATCAGGCTCGCCAGCAGCATGATCGAGGGCGACTCGGCTCTCTCGAGGCTGGTCGAATGGTTCGCCTCGACCAGCTCGCCGAGCAGTCGCCGCACCAGCGTGCGGGAGGTTGTGAGCGCGGTGGCCAACTCCTCGGAGGGAATCACGTGGGGTCCCCAAGCTCAAGGTAGGAAAGGGCGACGGCAAGCGGGTAGAGGAGCGCCAGGAGTAGATCCTCGACCTCCAGCTCGGGTTCGGTCTCGAGGCGCTGCTGGAGGGCGAGCAGCCGGTCGCGCGCTTCCGCGTAGCGCTCCTCGCGCAGGTCGACTATCGCCAGGTTGTAGGAGGCGACCAGCAGGTTCGCGTCCCGTTCCAGAGCACCTTCGTAGAGCGCCGCCGCCCGCGGCAGGTCGTTTGCCTCCTGCCAGGCGAGGCCGGCCTGGAAGAGCGCGTCCGCCTTCCATCCTTCGGGGTCCATCGCTTCTCCGTCCACGGAGTAGGCGGCGGCCAACTGCCAACGCGTCCAGACGGTGGCGGCAGGCAGCAGCCGCAGCCAGCGACCGGCCCCATCCCCGCCCGGCAGCGGATCGAAGTCCTTCTCCCAGAGGGAGATCGAAGCGGTCGCCGGAGCGTCGACGCCTTCCAGCTCGATGCTGACGCCGGCACCGCGATCGGCGGCCGGCGCCAGGTGACCGGCGACCGCGATCGAGCGGCGTTTGTAGAGCCCCTCGATGCCTTTCAAAATCGTCCCGATCAGTTTCGTCTCCGGGAGCGCTTCCAGCAGGTTGCCGACGGCGGTGGCGGCGGACTGGTCGTCGGCGCTGCCCCTGTTGACGCGGTCGAAGGGGAAGGCCGGCTCACGCCCCGCCTTGCGGGGCAGGGCGGTCGCTAGCAGCGTCGAGAAGTCCTGGCCTTTGGCCGCTTCGCCGCCGCTGAAGTCGTCGATGCCGACGCTTGGCACGGAAGCGGCGCGCACGAACGACATCCAGGGACGTTCCCCCCAGCGGATCAGGCGCCGGCGGGCTGACGGTCGCCGCTTCGCCAGGGCGGTCAGCCCGAGGCGCACCAGCAGCACCGCCAGCAGCGCCGCGATCGCCAGCGGCAGCAGCCAGGAAAGCGAGGTGCGCAGCGTCGCCGGGACATCGGAGATGCGGCGGCCGACGGCATCGAGGACGCTGCCGGTTTCCACCCCGTGTTCGAGTCCTTCCCGGGCTTCGTTCAGCGATGGATCGGCGCGCACGGACAGTGCGTATTCGGCCCTGGCGGCCGCGCGTTCGCCGTCGGACCCGAGCGCCTGTGCCTTGCGCAAGCGTTCGGCGCCCTCTGCCCGCCGCCGATCGAGCCTGCCGCTGACGGCTTCGCAGGGCTCGGCCGCGAGCGGCAATCCGCCTGAGATCATCGGGGCGGCGCTGGCGAGCAGACCGGCGTCGACGAGTTTGTCGGCAAGCTTGCAGCGGGCCGTCGCTTCGGCTTCGCTCTTCGGCGGGGCCTGTTTGGCCAGCAGCGCCCCGAGTGCCGTGATGGCGTTGGCGTCGAACGGGTTGATTTCCAGGCCCTTGACGTAGAGGTCGATCGCCTTGATCGTCGCTTCGGGGGCGGTGGCGCTGGCCGGGTCGACGGCCGCCTGCACGCCGGCAGCGGAGAAAGCTTCGAGCGAGTCGTCCTGTTCGTGGCTCACTTCGGCGCTGCCGGTGTTCCCGCAGGCGTGGCCTTCACGCCCGGCCCGGGCGAAGAGTTCATCCGACTTCCCCAGCAGGCGACCAGTCCTCAGTTCCTCGCCCTGACCGCAGAGGCTTTCGCGAGGATCGTCGAAGTGCGGGATCCCGAAGCCGATTAAGACGACCACCATCAACCCAATCGACAGGACCAGCGGTCTCCAGATGGTCACAGGGCCCTCCCCACGAATGTCCGAACCTAAACTGGAAGTCGGCTAAACGCAACAAGAGCTGTTTAGCTTTCTGTGGTCTCAGCCTTCCAACTCGGGTGGCAGTGCTTGCGGGCCGTTGGGATACATCGCCCGCAGCTGCTCCTCGCTCATCTCCAGGGTGGAGCCGATGGCTTCCGGCGGCGCCCCGACGACCAGCCAGAGCTGGTCCGCGTCGGTGTCGTTGAAGAGCTGCCGCGTCGTCGGCGGCTCGACCAGGAAGGCGTCGAGCGGGCTCAGGGTCAATGAGTCCCCCTCATCGATCCGAACCCGGCCGGTTCCCTCCAGCAGCACATAGAGCTCCTCCGTAACGGGGTGCCGGTGGCGGGTCGAGGCCTGCCCCGGTTCCAGTCGCCAGAGGCGCGCACCCAGCGTGCTCGCCTCGAGCTGCTTGGCAAGGTCCGTGTTCAGCGTCGACATCTGGTTCGAGCGCCGCCAGTAGGCGTCGCCGGCGCGGAGAAGACGGTAGGCCACGAAGGGATTATCGTCATAGGCGAGTTTCGGCAAACCGGCATCCGGGGAATCGGCCGTCGGCACACGGCAAGCACCACTCGAGGAGGCGGGACGATGGGGAGATTGCGCGGAAAGCTGACCTACGCGAACGTGATGGTGACTCTGCTCGCCTTCCTCGTCCTCGGCGGCGGCGGCGCCTACGCGGCCGGGCAGCTGCTCGGCAAGAACACGGTCGGCACCAAGCAGCTGAAGCGCGGCGCCGTGACCAGCGCCAAAGTCCGCAACCATAGCCTGCGTGCCGACGATTTCGCCGCCGGCCAATTGCAGGCCGGGCCGCGCGGGGCCGAAGGCAAACGCGGCCCCGAAGGTAAACGGGGCGCGACGGGTGGGCGGGGCCCCGACGGGGCGCGGGGGGCGACCGGCCTGACCGGGCCGCAGGGCCCGAGTCATGGCTTCCAGGCGAGCGGCTCGGCAGCCTCGGTCGGCAGCGGCGCCTTCGCGACGACGGCGGTGAGCTTGCCGCTGCCAGCCGGCAACTACTTCGCCACCGCGACGGTCGAAGCCGATGTCGGCGACGGCAAACCGGCAACGCTGACCTGTCGCCTGGTTAACGGCGCCGGCGGCACCGGCTCGACGGCGACGCAGCGCAGCCAATCGCTGGTGGTCGGGCAGACTGAGAACCTCACGCTCACCGCGGGCTTCCGGGTCGCCGCCGGCCAGAGCCTCAACCTGCAGTGCAACCGCAGCGGCGAATCCGAAGCCGTCAACGTCCTCGCGGCGAACGTCGTCGCCGTCGAGCTGAACGAACTCAGCGGCGAAACCGGCTGAGTCAGGCGGGGCTGGGCGCCGCGCCGCTTGCTGGCGCGACGTTCTCATCCGTGGCGTGGTACCCCTCGAGCAGCTGCAGCTCACGCTCCCGTTTCGGGAAGAGGAAGAAGACGATCGCCATCCCCAGCGCGATCGCGGCGATCCCGGCCACGTAGGTCCAGTCGCCGCCGTCGAGGAACGAGGTGCGGGCCGCGTTGACGATCTGGTGCGCGTATTCGGGGTACTGCTCGGCGGTTAGGGCGGCGCTGGAGAAGGACTTAGTCAGCTCGTTCTGGACCTGTTCGCTGACCTGGTCGGCCTGCGGCGAGCCGGAGATCTGGCTGCTGAAGCTGGCCGCGTAGCCGGCGGTCAGCAGGGCGCCGAAGATCGACTGCATGATCGCGCCGCCGAGGTCGCGCTGCAGGTCGGCGGTGCCGGAGGCCATGCCGGCGCGTTTGACCGGCACCGAGCCGGTCAATGAGCGCGAGGCGGGCGTGCCGGCGAAGCCGACGCCGACGCCGACCAGCAGGTAGCCGAGCCCGACGGTCCAGAAGGCCGCACCCTCTTTCCAGAGCAGCAGCATCACCAGGAAGGCGAGCAGGCAGAAGAAGAAGCCGAGCAGCAGCGTGAAGCGGGAGCCGTGCGACTCGACCAGCTTCGCCGAGCGCGGCGCTACCACGACCATTCCCAGCGCCCCCGGCAGGATCGCCGCGCCGGCGCCCAGGGTCGAGTAGCCGAGCACGTTCTGGACGAACTGCTGGCCGATGAACATCGCCCCCATCAGCGAGCCGAAGACGATGATCCCGGCCAGGGCGGCGACCCAGAAGGTCGGGCGGGAGGCGATGTCGAGGTCGTAGAGCGGGTTGGCGAGGCGGCGTTGGCGCAGCACGAAGAAGGCGGTGAAGAGGACCGCGACGGCACCGAGGACGATCGCGATGGTTCCCTCGCCGGGTTCCGGCGCCAGGTTGATCGCCAGGATCAGGGCGGCGACGAGGCCGATCGAGAGGACGCCGCTGAAGTGGTCGACCGGCTCGGTCGTCTCGTTGACGTGGGCGGGGACGAACTTCCAGGCGAGGACGAGGCCGACCGCCGCCAGCGGGGCGCTGATGTGGAAGACCCAGCTCCAGCTGGCGACTTCGAGCAGGCCGCCGGCGACCAGCGGCCCCAGCGCCGAGGCGCCACCGCCGAGGGCCGACCAGAGGGCGATCGAGCGGGTCCGTTCCGGGCCCGACCAGAGCGCCGTGATCAGCGCCAGCGTGGTCGGGTAGGCCATCCCGGCGGCGACGCCGCCCAGGACCCGGGCGATGAAGAGCACCGTCGCCGAGGGGGCGAAGCCGGCCAGCAGCGAGAAGGGGATGGTCAGCGCCATCCCCAGCACCAGCAGCGCCTTGCGCCCGTAGCGGTCGCCGACCGCGCCGAGGTAGAGGACCGAGCCGGCGAGGCCGAGCGAGTAGCCGACCGCGATCAGGTCGACGGTGGTCTGGCCGGCGTCGAATTCCTTGCCGATCGCCGGCAGGGCGACGTTGGCCACCGCGAGGTTGAAGTTGGCGACGGCGGCGACGAAGATCAGCGTCGCCAGGATCAGCCCGGCGCGCTTGGGAGGGCTCTGCGCCAAGCCCGGGCCTAGAGCTCGATCCAGGTGCCGTTGGGGCCGAGGTTGCGGATCGGCGTGTGGCCGATCTCTCCCTCGCATCCCCAGGACTCGTGGATGTGGCCGCAGACCGCCAGCCGCGGCCGCTTCTGCTCGATCGCCGCCAGCAGGGCCGAGCTGCCGAAGTGGGTGTCGCCGCCGGCGCTGTCGCAGTGGCCCTTGGGTGGCGAGTGGAGGACCAGCACGGCTCCCTCCGGGCAACTGGCGAGCATCCCGGTCGCCTCGTCGTCGTCGAGGTCGAAGCTCCAATCCCAGGGCGTGACCGGGATGCCAGCCCCGAGCCCGAAGAACTCGACGCCGCCGATCGAGGTCCCTTCGCCATGCAGGACCGTCGCCGCCGGCCACTCGCGGACGGCGTCGCGGAGGGCGTCGACGGTCTCGTTGTTGCCGGGCACCAGCACGGTCGGCGTGGCGATCCCGGCCAGCGCCGCGATCGTCTCCTCGAGGCCCTCGTGCACCGAGGCGAAGTCGCCGGCGCCGATCACTACGTCGGCCTCGGCCGACATCTCGACCAGGCGCGCGCCCTGCTCGAGGTCGCGGTGCAGGTCGCTGAAGGCGAGCAGCTTCACGCCGCAAAACCTACCCGCAGCGCCGGGCTGAAGCCTGTGGGGATTCTCACCCTCGCTTCAGGCCAGGGTCAGGCGGATGTGAAAGGCTCATTACTCAGTGGCTGTTGCGCCAGATCGAACGCGCCGCCCCACCCCGGTGGCGCCTCCGCCGCCGCGCCGCGGCCTCTCGGCTTGGCGCCGGGCGCGCCGGGTGGTTCTGCTCGCCGCCGCGATCTGCTTGATCCCGGCCGCGATCTCCTTCCTCAGCGCCGTGCGCGAACCGCACAACGTCGGCCTCGGCGTCACCAGCGTGGAGTGGATGCGAGCCCACGGCGGCAACGGGATCGTCTCCCAGATCGAGAACTGGTACTACACGCTGACCGCGCCGGCGAAGGGTGGGGCGCCGCTGAAGGCGCTGCCGCAGGTCGGTGTCGCCAGTGCCGAAACGGGCGCCAAGCCCGCCTACCGCCCGCCCCGCATCAAGCCGCTGATCCATCCCGCCCTGCCCGGCGAGGGAGTCTGGAAGCCGGCTGCCGCCCATGCCGGGGGCAGGCCGCCAGTGCTGCTGACGACCTTCCGCAGCGACCCCGAATACCCCCAGTTCGTCGCCGGCGTCGCCTGGATCGACAGCGCCCGCACCCACCTCGCCTACGTGCCAGGCCTGGCCGAGCCGCCGGAAATCGAACACCGTGGCCCCGCCGAGGTGCCGTCGCGGCTCCGCGATCGCGTCGCCGCCACCTTCAACGGCGGCTTCCCGCTGGAAACCTCCAACGCCGGCCTGATCTATCGCGGCCAGGTGGTGGAAGCGATGGTCAACGGGATCGCCACGCTGGTCGAGTACCGCGACGGCCGCATCGACATCGTCCGCTGGGAGCACGGCGAAGCGGGTAGCGGCCATGTCTGGTTCGCCAAGCAGAACCTGCCGCCGATCATCTACGCGGGCAAGCTCAACCCCAACCTCAGCGACGGGCCGGAATGGGGCGAAACCGTCAACAACGCGGTCCGCGTCTGGCGCTCCGGGCTCGGCATCGATCGCCGCGGCAACCTGATCTACGCCGCCGCCAACTACCAGACGGTCGGCTCGCTGGCGGAAATCCTCAGGCGCGCCGGGGCCGTGCGGGCGCTCGAGCTCGACATCAACGAAGACTGGACGACCTTCATCAGCTACCGGCATCCGGGCGCCGGCGAACCGTCGAACCTGCTGCCGGAAATGTTCCGGCCGGACACGCGCTACCTGACGCCCGACGAACGCGATTTCTTCAGCGTCTACGTGCGGCCGGGGCAGGGCTGGTGAGCGGCAGCTCGCGCCAGCTGCCGGCGGCGGCACGGCGGCGCGCCCTCGCCATCGACCTGCTCGCGGCGGCGGCGATCGCCGCGGTCGCGATCGCACTCGCCGCCGGGGTCGGCGTGCTCGGCTTCGTCGCTCTGCCGGTACTGCTCGTCGGGCTCGTCTGGCTCGGCCTGGAAGCGTTGGCGCGCCGGCTGCGCGCTCGCCGCCAGCTCAACTGAGCGAGAGGAAGTCGACGCCGCCGTTCACGGCTTCACCGCTCGGCCTCGGCCTCCGCCCGCGCCTGCAGGTCGAAGTAGAGGAGCGTCTGCCCGATCGCCACGTAGGGGAGCAGCAGGGCGAAGATCAGCGCCCCGAGGAGGTTGATGACCAGGAACGGCAGCGGCGTGAAGATCAGGCCCAGGGTCAGTACCGGGCCGGCGACGAAGAGGATCGCGGCAAGGAAGATCACCACTCGCACCGCCCGCCACCAGCGGCCGCGGACGAGTTCGGAGCTGCCCTTCAGCGACTGGCGGATCGACTTGTCGGTGAACAGCACCTCCTGGCCGGCAAAGGACCAGCCGACCAGCTTCCAGATCGCGAAGGGGAGGCCGATCACCGTTATGGCCATGAGGAAGATGCCGAGCATCGCCAGCAGCAGGGCGCCGACGATCTTCCAGAAGCGCGCCCGCATGCCGCGCCAGCAGGCGCGGAAGCCGGCCGCCTGGCCTTCGACCAGGAGCCGCAGGAAGATCACCACGATCGCCGCGACCACGGCCAGCGCGATCGGCCGGGCGAAGGTTTCGACCAGGTCGCCGAGCGCCAGGTTGACGCCCGAGCGGCCCGCGGCCGAGTCGGCGCCGCTGCCCCTGGCCAGCGCCCCGGCGAGCAGGTTGGTGCCGGCGACGATCACCAGCCCGGCCAGGGCGATCGGGACCAGGACCCGCCAGTGACGGCCGTAGAGCTGCCGCGCGGTCCGGACCAGCTGGCCGAAGGCGCGCTTGGCGCGCAGCTGAGTGAGGTCGACCGGGCGCCAGCGGGTGAGGCCGACGAAGAGGACGATCAGGATCGCCAGCCCGAGCAGGGTCGCGATCGCCGCGAAGCGCGACTTCGCCTCGAGGTTGATGAAGTCCGAGACCGAGGCGACGGCGCCGCAGAAGACGCCGGTGATCTGCGGGCCGGCGATCGAGCCGCCCGGCAGGCGCGGGCTGGTCGTGCGCTGATCGGCCATCCAGGCGAACGGTTCGCGCCAGACGGTCTTCGTCTGCGGCCCGGTCGGGCCGTTGTTGAAGCCCTTTTCCTTTTCGCCCCAGCGGCCGTCGTAGGTGAGCCACTCGAAGGGGCCACTCTGCGGGGCCGTTTCCGGCATCAGCACCGGGCGCACCCGCAGTTCCCGCAGCGGTTCGGTGGTGACGTCGCAGCCGACCCCGGAGCCGCGCTGGCCGTTCTGGATGTAGACGGCTGAGTCGTAGAAGGTCGCGTGCGAGCCGGCGGCCGGGTAGACGATCGGGTGGGTCCCTTCCTTCTGCACCTTCGCGTCGCTCCAGTCGGCGCGCTCCCCACCGGAGTGCTGGAAGACGATCACTTCGCCGGGTTCTTCCTTCAGCGCCTCTGCCGCCGTGTTGGCTTCGAAGGTGAGCTGCATCCCCTCCCAGTCGCCCTCGTGGAGGTCGTTGAACTGGTTGAAGTACCAGAAGAACCAGTACTGCAGGGCGAAGCCGTCGTGGTTCGGTTCGCGGGCGATGTGGGCGTAGGCGATCGCCGGCGCCTTGCCTTCCTCGACCAACTTGTGGAAGGCCTTCGAGTAGACGCAGGTATCGCCGAGCGCCTTGCCTTCGAGGTCGAGGTAGTAGCCGTCCTTGAGCCCGGCGACGTCGTTTGCCGTCGGCGCCTTCATCACCTCCTCGAGGCCCTCGCCTTCGACGTAGTGCTCGAGGGTGACGGTGGGGTTGCCGAGCACCGTGTCGACGCTGGTCGGCTGGTACTGCTCGGCGGTCTTTTCGCAGGGCGGTTCGACCTCTTCGCGCAGCATCGCGATCGGCACGTACTTCCGGGCGAGTTCCAGGGCCGCCTCGTGCTGGGCGGGGGCGAGCGTCGAGTCCTCGATGGTGACCGGGGCCGCGCCGGCTGCCGCCGGCGCCAGCAGCGCCAGCGCGATCAGTGCCGCCGTGAAACCGCCGAGCCGGATCCTCACCCGCGCGAACGTACCAGCGTCAGGCGGCGCCGGCCACCGGGCTTTCGCCCGGCTCCTCGGTGACCTGCTCCTCGACTTTGCCCCCCGGCATCGCCGCCAGGGCGACCACGAAGGCGACCGCCATCACCGCCGCCATCCCGTAGAAGACGGTCTGCGAGGCGAGCGCGAAGTCGTGGGGGATGCTGTCGAAGACTTTCTGCACCATCGGGTTGACGTGCGCCGGGATCTGTTCGGCGCCGCCGCCGGCTCCCTGGCTGATCGTGTCGGCGATCTGGTCGGCGGTCCCCTTCGGCACCCCGTGTTCGGCCGCGGTCGACTCCAGGTTCGACTTGTTCTGGAGGATCAGGATCGAGCCGAGGACGGCGAGGCCGAGCGAGGAGCCGAAGTTGCGCACCGTCTGGGTGATCCCGGTCGCCTCACCGTAGCGGCTGGCCGGCACCCGGTTGAGCGCATCGGTGTTGGCCGGGCTCAGGACCAGGCCGACCCCGGCGCCGGCGATGACGATGTAGATCCACTGGTCGCTGACCGAGAGGTCGGTGAGGTGCTTGCCCCAGAGGTAGAAGCCGACCGCGGCGACCGCGCAGCCGAGCACCACCGAGGGCCGGGCGCCCACGCGGTCGAGGATTTTTCCGCCGTACTGCGAGGCGACCGCGAAGCCGGCGAAGAAGATCAGCAGGTAGAGCCCGGTTTCCGAGGCGCTTTCGCCGAGCGAGATCTGCGCGTACATGCTGGCGAAGAAGAAGAGCGGGACGAAGGGGATCATCAGCAGGAAGAGGATCGCGTTGTCGACCGCGAAGGCGCGGTTCTGGAAGATCCGGATCCGCATCAGCGGGTGGCGGTCTTCGATCTTCAGCTGGTAGGCGACGAAGGCGCCGATCAGGGCGATGCCGGCGGCGATGCAGATCCAGGTGATCGCGCTGCCCCAGCCCCAGACGCTCGACTGCTGCAGGCCGAGCACGGCCAGCCCCATACCGCCGGTGATCAGGACGGTGCCGCGATAGTCGAGCGGCGCCGGGTGCTTGGTGTCGTCGGGCTTGGCGATCGCGGTGAGGATCAGGGCGATGATCGCGACCGGGATGTTGACCCAGAAGATCGCCCGCCAGGTCCACTCGGTCAGGTAGCCGCCGGCGATCGGGCCGATCGAGGTGAGGCCGCCGGTGATCGCGAAGAAGATCGCCATCGCCCGGCCGCGCTCGCGGACCGGGAAGGCGCCGAGGACGATCGCCAGTGCCGCCGGGAACATGATCGCGGCGCCGGCGCCCTGGATGATCCGGAAGGTGATCAGCCAGACCTCGTCGAGCGAGCCGGTCGGGGTGGCGCCGCAGAGCGCCGAGGCGGTGGCGAAGATGACGACGCCGAGCATCACCATGCGCCGGTGGCCGGCGATGTCGGCGAGGCGGCCGCCGAAGGCGAACAGCGCCGAGAGCGCCAGCAGGTAGCCGTTGATGATCCATTGCACGCCCGTCGCCGAGAGCGAGAGGTCGTCCTGGATCGAGGGGACGGCGATGGCGACGATGGTCTGGTCGATGAACATCATCGCCACCGCGAAGATCATCGCCGCGAGGATCAGCTTGCTGTTTTTGCCGCTGGCCGAGTTCATGGCCAAGACGTTTGATGCAGAGCGGCCGATTCCTGCCATTTCGATAGGCTCGCGGACGCAATGCCCCCCGTCTTCTGGATCGGCCTCGGGATCGCGGCCTTCATCTTCCTCGTTGGCGTCATCGCCGGCGCCCGCTCGCGTACGACCGGCATCCGCACCGGTGCCGCGATGGGCCTCTACCTCGGGGTCATGTGCGCCTTCCCGCTGCTCGCGATCGGCCTCGCGACCAGCTAGGGCCCCCACCGCGAAGGGCTCTAGGAAGCGGTTTTCCGCTTCCAGAAATTTTCCTGCGTAAATCTGTGCGCTTCTGGGTAATCGGGGCCGAAACCCAAGGAGAACGGAGGAAACAGATGGCTCACGTGAGCACCGTCCCGGCCCTGCGGCTGCAGGACGGGGTTGAGATCCCGCAGCTCGGCTTCGGCGTCTTCCAGGTGCCGCCGGCGGAAACCCAGGGCGTCGTCAAGACGGCGCTGGAGGTTGGCTACCGGCACATCGACACCGCCGCCGCCTACGAAAACGAGGCCGGCGTCGGCGCCGCGATCGAGGCCAGCGGCCTGGCCCGCGACGACGTCTTCGTCACCACCAAGCTCTGGAACGCCGAGCAGGGCTACGACTCGACCCTCCGGGCCTTCGAGAACAGCCTGCGCGAGTTGGGGATGGACCAGGTCGACCTCTACCTGATCCACTGGCCGGTGCCGAGCGGCGACCGCTTCCTCGACACGTGGCGCGCCTTCGAACGGATTCAGGGCGAGGGCGGCATCCGCACGATCGGCGTCTCCAACTTCCGGATCGAGGACCTCGAGCGGATCGAGGCCGAGGCGGACCTGCGGCCGACCGTCAACCAGGTTGAGCTGCACCCGCGCCTGCAGCAGCGGCAGCTGCGCGCCTGGCACGACGAGCACGGCATCGCCACCGAGGCCTGGAGCCCGCTGGCGCAGGCGGAGGTGCTCGACGAGAGCGCGATCGAGACGATCGCCGCCAACCATGGCCGCACGACGGCCCAGGTGGTGCTGCGCTGGCACCTGCAGCTCGGCAACGTCGTCATCCCCAAGTCGGTGACGCCGGAGCGGATCCACGAGAACTTCGAGATCTTCGACTTCGAGCTGAGCGAGGACGACATGGACGCGATCGCGCAGCTCGACGCCGGCCAGCGCACCGGGCCCGACCCGAGCACCTTCACGGCCCCGTAGCGCCGTCCTGGATGGGCGCTGCAGACCTTTCCCTCGCATAGCGAAGGAAAGGTCTGCAGCGCAGTGCGGCGGCGTGGGCGCGCAGCCGCGAAGATGCCGCCGTGAGCGAGCGGGCGGTAGACCGGCGGGCGATGCGCAAGCGCGGCGTGCTGGCGCTCGCCGATGGGGCGGAGGTGCGGGCTCGGGCCGATGCCCCGACCGCGGCGCGGCTGCGGCGCGTCAACGCGATCTCCGCCACCGCCTTCGTGCTCGGCGGTTCGCTCTTCGCGCTCGGGGCGGCGTTGGCGCAGGGCGACGTCGGCGGGCCGCGGCTGGCAGCGGCCGTCTACGTGGTCGGCGGCGCCTTCTTCACGACCGGCGCCTACGCCGGCCTCCTCCAGGTGGCCAACGCGCCGCGCGGCGCCGACCCCGACGGGATCCTCCGCACGCCACCGTGGCGCTGGTGGTCGCTGGAGCCGGGCCGGCTCGATTGGTCGAGCTCGGTGACCCTCTTCGTCGGCACCCTCTTCTTCGCCGCCAGCCTGCTCAGCGCCCTGATCGGCGACCTCACGATCGCCCAGGAGCACCGCCTCGTCTGGTCGCCCGAAGTGGTCGGCTGCGTGCTCTTCCTCGTCTCCGGCCACCTCGCCCTGACCGAGATGCGCCACGACCGGCCGCGCGGGCGCCGCACCGACCTCGGCTGGTGGATCGTCGTCGTCAACCAGCTTGGCTCGGTGCTCTTCATGGTCGCCGCGATCGCCGCCTTCGTCCGTCCCGCGACGGGGGACGAGCTGGCGGTCGGCATCGCCAACTGGGGCACGCTGACCGGCGCCCTCTGCTTCGCCGTGGCCGGGGGAATGCAGGAGTTCGAGCGTCCCGACGCCGGCGCCTGAGAGGATGGCGCCGATGGCCGGCGCCTCGAAAGCGAACGCACCCCGCACCGAGCGGGTGCTGCCGGGGGTCTGGCGGCTGCGCCTGCCGCTGCCCTGGCCCGGCGTCCCCCACGGCAACGCCTGGGCGATAGCCGCCGACGGGGGCATCGTCCTCTTCGACACCGGCATCGGCGGCAAGGGCAAGCTGCGCCAGCTCGACATCGCCCTCGGCCAGGTCGGCTTCGGGCTCGAAGACGTACGGCTGGTCGTCTGCACCCACTCGCACACCGACCACTACGGCCTGGCGGCGCCGATCTGCGAGCAGGCCGGCTGCGAGCTCTGGATGCATCCGGCCTGGGAGCACGTGCGGCTGCTCGCCGACGACCCGGTGGCGGCGCTCGAGCAGCGACTCGAGGTGGCGCGCCAGAGCGGCGTCCCGGTCGCCTCGCTGGAGCGCTACCGCGAGTCGCGCAGCGACAGCGTCGAGGACAGCGGGATCGATGCGATCAGGGTGCCCGACCGCGAGCTGCTCCCCGGGGTCGAGGTCGAGACCGACCTCGGCACCTGGCAGGTCCACGAGACGCCGGGTCACGCCCCCTCGCACGTCGTCCTCCACCAGCCGGAGGGCAAGCTGATGATCTCCGGGGACCACCTGCTCGGCCGCGTCGTCCTCTTCTTCGATCACGGCCACACGCCCGACCCGGTCGGCGAATACCTGCACAGCCTCGAGGTCGTCGAGCCGCTCGACGTCGACCTCGTCCTGCCCGGCCACGGCCGCACCTTCCGCGACCCCGAGGCGAAGATCGCCGAGGGCCGCCGCCAGGTCGCCGAGCTGCTGGGGAAAGTGCGCCAGTCGCTCTCCGGCGGCGAGCGCCCCGCCTTCGCGATCGTCGCCGAGCTGCTGGGGAAGGAGAACCTCGACAGCCCCGCCAGCGCCTGGGTCCTGCAGATCGTCCTCTCCTGCCTCGCCCACATGGAGACAAAGGGCGAAGTCGCCCAGGTCGACGGCAGCGACCCGCAGCGCTGGCGCCTCGCCTGACGCCCTCGCTAGCCTGTGCCGCCGATGGCCAGCTTCAGATTCGAGCGCGAGGTGGCGGCACCGCCGGAGATCGTCTTCGAGGTGCTGACCGACCACCGCGGCTACGACAAGATCACGCCGCTGCGCCGGGCCGAGCTCGAGCGCGAGGGAACGCCGGCCCCGAACGGGGTCGGGGCGATCCGCGTGCTGACCGCCGTCGGGCCGCCGCTGCGCGAGGAAGTGCTCGTCTACGAGCCCGGCAAGCGGTTCTCCTACAAGCTGCTCTCGGGGCTGCCGGTCCGCGATCACGTCGGCACCGTCGAACTGACCCCGAGCGGCGCCGGCACCCGGGTCGCCTACGCGGTGCGGACGACGGCGACCGTGCCGGTCGCGGGGTTCGCCGTCGTCGCCGTCGTCAAGCAGGGCGTCAAGCAGCTGCTCGGCGGCGTCGTCAAGGAGTCCGAGCGGAGGGCCGCGGCGAATGCCTGAGGGCGGGCCTCAGGCCCGCCGCCTCCGCGACGCCCCGCTGCTGCGCGACGCCGCTGGCCTCCTCCACCGCAATCGGCTGCCGGCGATCGCCCTGCTCGCCGCGGCGCTGCTCGTCAGCGGCATCGTGGTCGGCTACGAGCTGCTGAAGCGGCCCGGCGACGTCCACAACGAAGCGGTCCCCTTCGATCCGGAAAAGCCGAAGCCGGCGAAGCCGGTGCGGGCGAAGACGGTCAACTGGCCGATGTTCGGCTACGACCGCGCCCGCACCCGCTACCTGCCGGTGCAGGGGATCAAGCCGCCCTTCCGCAAACTCTGGCGCTTCACCGAGCGACCGCTGCTCGAGTTCCCGCCGATCTACGCCAACGGCCGCCTCTACCTCGTCAACAACAGCGGCTTCGCCTACGCGCTCGATGCCAAGACCGGCAGGACGATCTGGAAACGCCGGCTCGGCCGCCTCAACGCCTCCTCGCCCGCCTACTCCAAGCACCGGCTCTACATCGTCAATCTCGTCCCCGGCCACATCGTCAAGCTCGACGCCGAGACCGGCAAGATCGTCTGGAAAAAGTCGCTGCCGGGCCGGGCCGAGTCCTCGCCGCTGGTGATCGGGCGGACCGTCTACTTCGGCTGCGAAGACGGCAACCTCTACGCGCTCAGCACGATCAGCGGCAACGTCCGCTGGGCGACGGCGCTCGGTGGACCGGTCAAGTCGGCGCCGGCCTTCTACCACGGCACCCTCTACGTCGGCGACTACGGCGGCTACATGAACGCGGTCGACGCCCAGACCGGCAAGCTGAAGTGGCAGAGCGGCTCGCTAGGGCCAGGCTTCGGTGGCTCCGGCGCCTTCTACTCGACCCCGGCGGTCGCCTTCGGCCGCGTCTACGCCGGCAACAACGACAGCCGTGTCTATTCCTATGACGCGAAGGACGGCACCCTCGCCTGGAGCTACTCGACCGGCGGCTACGCCTACTCGGGCCCGACCGTCGCCACCACCAGGCACAGCCCGCCGACCGTCTACATCGGCTCCTTCGACGGCAACGTCTACGCGCTCGATGCCAAGGATGGCAGCCTGCGCTGGAGCCGCTCCGCCGGTGGCCAGGTGGTCGGCTCGCTCTCGGCGATCGGCGACATCGTCTACGTCGCCGAGTTCACCAACAAAACGACGACCGGCTTCATGATGCGCAGCGGCCGCCGCGTCTTCCGCTACCCGAAGGGCACCTACACGCCGGTGATCTCCGACGGCCAGCGGATCTACCTGACCGGCTACTCGAGCATCACCGCGCTGGAACCCCTCCGACCGGAGGTGGCGGTAGGTGAGGCGCGGCCGGCGCGAAGCTCGGGAAGAGGCCGGAGTGGAGGCGGGCCTTGAGGATCGCCAGGCTGGCCGAGTAGTTCTGGATCCGGTAGCTGCTGGTGCTGCCGAAGTCCTGGTAGTAGACGAGCATCTTGCAGCGCGGGTGCTTTTCCACCCAGGTGAAGAGCTTGGCGACGAAGCTGGGGTCGTCGCCGTTTTCGACGCCCCACTCGGTCAGCGCGAACGGCTTTTTGCCGGCGTAGCGGTTGTAGAGGCCGCTCAGCGCGTCCCATTCCGGATAGGAGGCGTAGAAGTCGGTGCCGGCCCAGTCGACCCAGTCCGAGCCGGGCCAGTAGTTCTTGGGGCGGTTGCGCGGCGTCGTCGGCGAGCCGGCCGGCAGCGGGCTCCAGACGATCGCCACCGGCGCCTTCGGCAGGCCGCCGATCGCTTCGGTCAGCGGCGGCAGGCCCGCTTCGCCGAGGCGTTTGTTGATCTCCTTCGCCTTGCCGCCGCCGTGGACGATCACGTAGATGCGGCGGAAGGCGAGTTTGTACCAGCGCGGTTTGTGAGCGGCGTCGCGCGGGGCACCGCCGCAGTCGTAGGAGGCGTAGACGTTGAGGCAGCGGTTCGGCTCGCCGAGCGGCCGCACGTAGGAGCGCATCTCCTTTTCGGCGAAGACGTGGTTGAGGCGGATCAGGTAGCCGTCGCCCTCGCCCTGGGCGATCGCCCGCGGGGTGATCAGCTCGTGCCCGTCGTTGCCGTCCGCGGTGGTGATGTGGATCATCGGCCGGGCCCGGGCGGTCTGCCAGCGACGAATCGAGTCGGGGAAGTCGCTGCCCCAGATCCGGAAGCTCTCGATCACCGCCGGGTGCTTGTCGACCGAGCTGCTGAATTCCCCGAACTGGGCCGGGTCGCCGGTGTCCGAGACGCCGAACCAGACCTTCTTGCCCGGCGGTTCGAGCAACCCGGCGCTGGCCGGGGCGGCCCAAGCGAGAGCCACCAGCGCGGCGAGCGCGCAGGCCAGGGCGAAGGTCCTTCGCACCGGGTTCGTTTGAGTCGGGGAGCGATGCCGCATCGCTGTCTCCCAACACGGAAGCAGAGGAGGGGGTTCGGTGGCACCCGACGCCACGAGTCTGCAATTACACGTCCATAGGACGTGCGGGAGCAGACGCGTGCGTGCCCGCGGTTCGGCCAGGGGCGGTTGGCTTTTTGGGGAGCGGGTAGGCGAATGGATCGGGAGGCCAAAGCAAAAGGAGGAGTAAACGATGGCTGAGGCCAAACAGAAAGGGTCACGGGCGACGAAACGCAAACGCACCGCGGCCAAATCGAAACCCCAGAGCAGCTCGGCGAAAGCGCGCTCGCGCACCGCGCCGAAACGCAAATCGCAACCGAAAGCGCGGACGCAGCCGAAAGCGCAGGGCAAACCGGCCGCGGTAGTCGAGGCGGTCGAGGAAAAAGCGAAGGACGCCGGCAAGGGCGTCGGTGAGGCAGGCAAGGGCGTCGGCCGCGCCGTCAAGAAGGCGAAGGTGCCGCTGCTCGCCAGCGGAGCCGCGATCGCCGGCGCGGCGGGTGGCGCGGTACTCGCTTCACGGCAGGGTCATCACCACGGTGGGCTCACCGACGCGGTGCGGAAGATCGACAGCGACGACGTCGCCAGGGCAGCGCGTCGGGTCGGCGACGTCAGCGCCCGCGTGGGTCGGTTCGCCGCCGACTTCCAGCACGCCCGCGAGGCGTCGAACGGAGCCGGCAACGGCAAGCATCGCTCGCCGGTCGAGGTGGTCCTGCAAGGGCTGACGAACCGGCGCTAAGGCACCGCGACCCGGGGCGCGCCCGCGGGAGGGGCGCGTCGCCGCTCAGGCCACCTGGGCGAGTGGGTGCTCGGCGACCAGGGCCAGCACTTCGTCGGCGAACTTGGCGATGAAGGCGGGGCCGACGCCGCTGATCGCCTGCAGCTGCTCGGGGTCGGCCGGGCGCACCGCGGCGATCGTCTGCAGGGTGCGGTTGTTGGCGACGGTGTAGGCCGGTTTGCCGGCGGCGGCCTGCAGTCGCCAGGCCTTCAGCGCCTCGAAGAGCGGCGCGTCGGCGGGGGAGAGGTCCGGTGGCGGCGCCGCCGCGCGCGAGCCGCCGCTGGACTCCCGCGCAGGCCGACGAATGACAATGGTCTCTGGGTCGGGCAGCCAGTCGCGGGCGTCGCAGACGTCACAGCAGCGCTCCAGCGGCGCTCCCGCCTCGCTGTCGCCGAAGTGGTCGAGCAGCGAGCGGCGCCGGCAGCGCTCGGAGTAGATGAAGGACTTGATCGCCTTGTAGTCGCGCCAGCCGCGCTCGTAGGCGATCGCCAGCTCCGGGTCGCCCTGGCGTTGTTCGTTGAAGCGCAGCAGGCGGCCGAGGTCGGCTTTCATCGCCAGCAGCACCGCCCGCGCCGGCAGGCCATCGCGGCCGGCACGGCCGGCCTCCTGGTAGTAGGCCTCGACGCTGGTCGGCACGGTCACGTGCCAGACCGAGCGCACGTTGGCTTTGTCGACGCCCATCCCGAAGGCGTTGGTGGCGACGATCACCTCGGTGTCGCCGGCCATGAAGCGCCGTTGCGCCTCGCTGCGGCCCTCCGGGGTCATGCCGGCGTGATAGGCGAGGGCGCGCAGCCCCGTCTCGCGCAGGGTCTGGGCCAGCTCGTCGGTGTCGCGGCGGGTCCCGCAATAGACGATCGCCGGTCGGTTGGCCGGGTCGGCGAGGCCGGCTTCGAGCAGCGCCAGCCGCCGCCCCTGCGAGCCCTTGCCCTCCAACGGCACCACGTCGAAGGAGAGGTTTGGCCGGTCGAAGCCGGAGCGCACCTGCAGCGGCGAACGCATCTCGAAGCGCCGCACGATCTCCGCCGCCACCGCCTTGGTCGCCGTCGCCGTGCATGCCATCACCGTCGGTCGCCCGAGCCGCTCGGCGATCTCCGGCAGCCGCAGGTAGTCGGGCCGGAAGTCATGGCCCCACTCAGAGACGCAGTGCGCCTCGTCGACCGCCATCAGGTCGATCCGCCGCTGTGAGATCGCGTCGAGGAAGAATTCCGAGCCGAACCGCTCCGGCGAGCAGTAGACGATCCGCGCCTCGCCGCCCCGCACCCGCCCCAGTTCGCGGCGGGCGGTCTCCGCCTCCATCCCCGAGGCGATCATCGCCACCGGGTGTCCGGCGTTGGTCAGCCGCAGCCACTGGTCCCGCATCAGCGCGATCAGCGGCGAGACCACGATCGTCAGGTCCTCCGTGGCCAGGCCCGGCAGCTGGTAGCAGAGGCTCTTGCCGCCGCCGGTCGGCATCACGATCAGCGAGTCGCGCCCCTCCAGGGCGGCGACGACGGCCTCGCGCTGGCCGTTGCGCCAGGCCGCGAAGCCCAGCTCGCTGAGCAGGGAGTCGGCTCTCTCGGCGGGGTTCTCGAGCATCGCTTCCAATCTATGGCCGGCCACGGATGGGACGGGTTCTCGGTGGTGGCCAACCCCGCTTCTTGCGGGCCGGCGTTGGAGGAGGGAGGATGGCAGGATGGGCAAACCGGCTCGAGTGCTGATCACGATCCCGATCAGTCATTACTGCGAGAAGGCCCGCTGGGCCCTCGATCGGGCCGGGGTCGAGTACGAGGAGAGAGCGCATCTGCAGCTCTTCCACTGGGTCGCGGTGCGCCGCGCCGGCGGCGGCAAAACCGCTCCGGTGCTGGTCTGCGGCGAGCGTGTCTTCGCCGAGTCCGCCGCGATCCTCGACGAGGCCGAGGCGCTGGCGCCGGCGGACGCGCGCCTCTTCCCCGACGACCCCACTGCTGCCGCTGAGACCCGCCGCCTGCAGGCCGACTTCGACGCGCGGCTTGGGCCGCACGGGCGCCGCTGGATGTACGACTCGCTGCGCGGCCGGCGCGACCTCGCCGTCGCCTACGCCTGCGCCGGCGTCCCCACCTGGCAGCGCCGCGTCTTCCCGTACGTCTACCCGATGGCGATGCGGGTGATCGACCGCTACCTGGAGATCACCCCCGCCTCGACCGCCGAATCGCTCGCCGTCGTTCACGCCGTCTTCGACGAGGTGGGGGTCCGGTTGTCCGACGGGCGGCCCTACCTCTGCGGCGAGCGCTTCGGCGCCGCCGATCTGACCTTCGCCGCCCTCGCCGCCGCTGTCGTGATGCCGCCCGAGTACGCGATCCCGCTGCCGCAGCCGAAGGAGCTTACGGCGCCGATGGCGGCAACCGTCCGCGAGCTCCGTGCACACCCGGCCGGCGCTTTCGCGCTGCGGATGTTCCGCGAGGAGCGGTGGGCACATCGGGACCCCGCCCACGCCTGTCGCGGACGGGGTCCCAGCGCACCTTCTAGCTCTGTTCGCCGCCGACGATCTGGGCGGGGACCTGGCTGAGCTTCTCGGCCAGGGTGTCGATCGTCTGCGCCAGCTTCCGCGTGTCGGCCTTGGTGAGGTCTTCGTAGCTGACGAACCCGTCTGCCGTTTCGTATGGCTTCAGAGCGGAGTAGACGGCGTCGAAGTCGGCTTCGATTTCCTTGGCCAGCTTCGGGTCGCTCTTGCTGAGCAGCGGCTCGACCGCTTCGAAAGCCACCTGGGCGCCTTCGACGTTGGCCTTGAAGTCGACCAGGTCGATGTGCGAGTAGCGCTCCTCCTCGCCGGTGATCTTCGAGGCCGAGACCTCGCCGAGCAGCTCGTTGGCGCCGTTGGCGATCTGCACCGCCTGCAGCTTCACGTTCTTGACTTTGCCCCGCAGTTCTTCGACGTCGGCGAGTAGCTGTTCGGCGACCGGCGCCATGCCCTTGGCGGTGCCTTCTTCCCAGAGCGCTTTCTCGATCCGGTGGAAGCCGCCGAATTCGCTGGCGGGGACGTCGTTTTCACGGGCGTCGATGCGCGGGTCGAGGTCGCCGAAGGACTCGGCCACCGGCTCGATCCGCTCGTAGGGGATGCGGGCGGCCGCGTACAGCGCCTTCGCCTCGGCGACGTTGCCGGCGACCACCGCGGCGACGAACGGCTTCGTCGTCGTGACCAGCTCGTCGGTGTTTTCCTCCAGGTAGGAGCGGTAGTCGGCGATCGCCTCTTCGACTTCGGGGCTGGTCTCGGTGGCCAGCTTGCCGGTCACCTTCAGGGTCCCGTCTTCCTGGTCGCCGCCGTTGCAGCGCAGCGTGTATTCGCCTTCCTCGAGGGTCAGCGAGAAGCTGCCGGAGAGGCCGTCGCTGAGGTTCTCCTTCTCGCCGAGGATCGTTTCGCCGTCGAGCACCTCGATCTCGGTGACGCCGGCGCTGCCGTCGTTTTCGCCTTCGATCGTGATCGGCCCGGCCGGCGCTGCGGCGTTATGGGGTATGCAGCCGGCGTCGGTGATCTTGAAGCTCAGCTTCTTGGCGCCCGCCGGGGCGTCTTCGCTGGAGCCGCAGGCGGCGAGGCCGAGGGCGAGGAGGCCGGCGGCGAGCGCGGCCAGGACGGGACGAGGGAAAAGACGGTTCATCGGTGCGGGAGCTCCTTGGCTCGAAGATAATTAGGTGACCCTTATTTAGGGCACCCTACATAAAACCGACAGATTGAGTCGGAATGGGTCAGCCGAGCAAGGCTTCGCCGATGTAGCCGCCGGGGCGGGCCCCGGGCGGGACGGCGAAGACGGCGCTGCCGACGTGCTTGATGTACTCGTTGAGCGCGTCCATCGAGCCGAGCCGTTCCTGGATCGGCACGAACTGCTTGGCGGGATCGCGCTGGAAGCAGATGAAGAAGAGGCCGGCTTCGAGCTCGCCGAGGCTCTCGTCGACGCCGTCGGTGAAGGAGTAGCCGCGGCGCAGGATCCGCTCGCCGTTCACCTTCGCCGAGGCGAGGCGGACGTGGGCGTCGACCGGGATCACCGGGGCGCCGCCCTTTTTGGCCTCGAGGTCGAGCGGGTCGAACTCGTCGCTGCCGCCGAGCGGGGCGCCGCTGTACTTGTGGCGGCCGATCGTCAGCTCCTGGTCTTCCAGCGAGGCGCGGTCCCAGACCTCGAGCAGCATCCGGATCCGGCGCGTGACCATGTAGCTGCCGCCGCTCATCCAGGCCGGCCCGTCGCCGGAGCCGAGCCAGACGAAGCGGTCCATCGCCTCGGTGTCCTCGGCGCGAATGTTGGCGGTGCCGTCCTTCATCCCCATCAGGTTGCGCGGCGTGTCCTGGCTGCGGCTGGTCGTCGCGGTGCGGCCGAAGCCGAGCTGGGACCAGCGCATCGCCACCGTGCCGCGGCCGATCCGGGCCAGGTTGCGGACCGCGTGGAAGGCGACCTGGGGATCGTCGGAGCAGGCCTGCACGCAGAGGTCACCGCCGCTTTCGAGGCCGTTCAGCTCGTCGCCGGGCAGCGGTGGCAGCGGCCGCAGCGCCGCCGGCCGCTTGCCGGCCAGGCCGAGGCCGCGCTTCTCGAACAGGCCCGGCCCGAACCCGAAGGTGACGGTGAGGCTGGAGGGGAGGAGGCCGACCGTCTCGCCGGTGTCGTCGGGCGGCGCCAGCTCCTCGTAGTTGACGTCGCCGATCATCTCGCCGCCGGTCATTTCCGCCGCCGCTTTCGACCACTCCCGCATCAGCTCGCGCAACTCGGCGGGGTCTTCGCTGAGCAGGTCGAAGGCAGCGAAGTGGAGGCGGTCCTGCGCGGGGGTGGCGATCCCGGCCTGGTGCTCGCCGTAGAAGGGGACGCTGCCGGTGCCCTCGCCGCTGGCCTCGGCACTGTCCTGGCCGACCAGGTAGGCGGTGGCGCCGAGGCCGATGCCGGCGGCGCCGATGCCGGCCGAGGCCAGCAGGCGGCGACGGGTGATCGGGGTCATCGCGAGCCGGTCGAGGGGCGCTCAGGCCGCGGTGGTCTGGGCCGGGGCGGTCTCGCGGCCGCGGCGGGCACGGTTGCGGAAGCGCCGGCTGAGGCTGTCGGGCCAAAGCACGTAGAGCGCCATCGGCACGGCGTAGAGGACGTAGACGGCGGCCTCGACCGTGGTCGGCTGCGGCTGCAGGCCCAGCATCCCGGTCAGCAGCGAGCCGGAGACGGTGCCCGGCTGGACCAGCCAGGTGAGGTCGAGCGCCTGGCTCTGGAAGCTGTTGATCCAGCCCGCCTCATGGGCGGTGTGCGCCGCGGTCGCCAGCAGGCCGGCGGCGACGAAGACGAGGATCAGGCCGGTGATGCGGAAGAAGCGGGTGAGATTGATGCGGACGCCGCCGCGGTAGAGGCCGAGGCCGATCGCGATCGCGGCGAGCAGGCCGAGCACGGCACCGGAGCCGGCGGCGGTGGTGTCGGTCGCATCCTGGAAGGCGGCGAGCAGGAAGACGGAGGTCTCGAAGCCCTCGCGGAGGACGGCGAGAAAGGCCATCCCGACCAGCGCCATCGTCGAGCCGGTGGCCAGTGCCGAGGCGGCCTCGCCTTCCAGGGTCGCTTTGATGCCGCGGGCGTTGCGCCGCATCCAGACGATCATGTAGGTGACGGCGGAGACGGCGATCAGGCCGATCACGGTCTCCAGTGCCTCCTGCTCCTTCTGCGGCAGCTCCTGGCCGACCACCCGCAGCAGCACGGCGACGCCGGCGCAGAGGGCGATCGCGATCCCGACCCCCAGCCACATCTGCTTGATCGCGTCGCGCCGGCCCTCCTTGACCAGGAAGGCGGCGATGATGCCGACGATCAGGGCGGCCTCGACGCCCTCGCGCAGGGTGATGACGAAAGTGGGGATCATGTCGAACCCCGCCGATGCGGACGCCGCAGGTTAGGCGTGCCTAATAAGGCGGGCCTAAAAACCTAGCACGCCGCTGGACATCGGCTCCGGAAGCCACGGTTCCGACCACTGAGCGATCCCGCGGGTCAGCTCCTTGGCCTCCTTGGGCCCCCAGGTCCCGGGCTCGTAAGGATGGACCGGTCCCGGCTCTTCGAGCAGCGGCTGGACCACTCGCCAGGTCTCTTCGACCGTGTCCTGGCGGGTGAAGAGGGTGTGGACGCCGGCGATCGCGTCACCGAGCAGCCGCTCGTAGGGCTCGGGGTCCTCGCCTGGCTGCTTCTCGAACAGCACCTCGAGGTCGGCCGGCTCGAACGACTCCTGGCCGGCCTTCTTGGCGTAGAGGCGCATCCGCGAGCCGGGCTCGGGCTCGATCCGCACCGTCATCTGGTTCGGTTCCGGGGTGCGGCCGTGGCCGATGCCGAGCTGCGGCGGCCGCTTGAAGACGACGGTCACCTCGCTGGCCTTGGCCGGCATGCACTTGCCGGCGCGGATGAAGAAGGGGACGCCGCTCCAGCGCCAGTTGTCGACCTCGAGCTCGACCGCGGCGAAGGTCTCGGTGGTCGAGTCGGGGGCGACGTCCTTGACGTCGAGGAAGCCCTTGTACTGGCCGCGCACGTAGCGCTTCGGGTCGGCCGCCCGCATCGCCTTGAAGAATTCGAGCTTCTTGTCGCGGATCGAGTCGTGGTGGTTGCCCGTCGGCGGCCCCATCCCGACCAGCGCCAGCACCTGCAGGGCGTGGTTCTGGATCACGTCCCGCATCGCCCCGACGGCGTCGTAGAAGCGGCCGCGATCGTCGACGCCGAAGTTCTCGGCGATCGTCATCTGCACGTGGGAGACGTGCTCGCGGTTCCAGACCGGCTCGAGGATCGAGTTGACGAAGCGGAGGTAGGTGATGTCCATCACCGGCTCCTTGCCGAGGTAGTGGTCGATGCGGAGGATCTGGTCCTCGTCGAGCACCTCGCAGAGTTCGGCGTTGAGGGCGCGGGCCGATTCGAGGTCGTGGCCAAATGGCTTCTCGATCACCACATGGGCGTTCTCGGTGAGGCCGGCGTCGGCGAGCCCGTGGACGACGGTGGCAAACAGCGAGGGCGGGATCTCCAGGTAGAAGACCGGGTGCTCGACACCCTCGATCGCTTCGTCGACCCGCTTGAAGGTGGCGGCGTCGGCGTAGTCGCCCTGCACGTAGGTGATCCGCTTCAGCAGGCGTTCCATCACCTCGTCGTCGACCTTGTCGACGGTCGCGGCGATCGACTCGCGGCCGTGCTCGCGGAGCTGCTCGGTGGTCCAGTCGTCGATCGCGACCCCGACGATCGGCGATTCGAGCTTGCCGCGCGCCTCCAGCCGGTACAGCGCCCGGAAGGTCATTTTCTTCGCCAGGTCGCCGGTGATCCCGAAGATGACCAGGGTGTCGGCGGCGCTGTCCTTGTGGGGTTCCTTGCCGGCCATGCGTCCGGCAGGCTACCCGAGCACATAGGATCCCCAACCATGCAGCTCGGAATCGTCGGCCTCGGCCGCATGGGCGCCAACATGGCGCGGCGCCTGATGCGCGACGGGCACGAGATCGTCGCCTTCGATGTCAATCCCGACGCGGTCACGACGCTTGCCGGCGAGGGCGCCACCGGCGCCGACTCGCTGCGGGACCTGGCCGCGAAGCTGAGCGCGCCGCGTGCAGTCTGGGTGATGGTCCCGGCGGGCGAGATCACCGAGCAGACGGTCGCCGACGTCGCCGCCGTGCTCGAGCCCGGCGACGCGATCGTCGACGGCGGCAACTCCTACTACCACGACGACATCCGCCGGGCCGCGAAGCTGCGCGAGCAGCAGATCGACTTCATCGACTGCGGCACCAGCGGCGGCGTCTTCGGCCTCGAACGGGGCTACTGCCTGATGATCGGCGGCCCCGATGGCGCCGTCGAGCGGCTCGACCCGATCTTCGCCTCGCTGGCGCCGGGCGTCGAGTCGGCGGAGCGGACGCCGGGCCGCGGCGGCGACCCCTCGCCGTCCGAGAACGGCTACCTGCACTGCGGCCCCAACGGTGCCGGCCACTTCGTGAAGATGGTCCACAACGGGATCGAGTACGGGATCATGGCCGCCTACGCCGAGGGCCTCAACATCCTCAAGAACGCCGACGCCGGCAAGGTCAAGCGCGAGGCCGACGCCGAGACGGCGCCGATGGAGAGCCCCGAGTACTACCAGTACGACATCGACATTCCCGAGGTCGCCGAGGTCTGGCGCCGCGGCAGCGTCGTCGGCTCCTGGCTGCTCGACCTGACCGCGGCGGCGCTGCAGGAATCGAACGACCTCTCCGACTTCGCCGGCCGCGTCTCCGACTCCGGCGAGGGTCGCTGGACCTCGATCGCTGCGATCGACGAGGGCGTGCCCGCCCCGGTCCTCACTGCGGCGCTCTACGAGCGCTTCTCCTCACGCGGCCTCGACGACTTCGGCGACAAAGTCCTGTCCGCCATGCGCAAGCAGTTCGGCGGCCACGACGAGAAGCCGAGCTAGGCGGCCATGCCTTTCGATATCGAGGTCGTCGCCGACGAGCGGGCGGCGGCGCGTCGCGCGGCCGAGCTGATCGCCGTCGCCGGTGGCGAGGCGGCCGCGGCCCGTGGTCCCTTCGGGCTGGCGATGAGCGGCGGTCGCACCCCCTGGGCGATGATGGCGATCCTCGGCGAACTCGAGGAGATGCCCTGGCCGGCGACCGAGCTGTTCCAGGTCGACGAGCGGATCGCCTCGCCCGGGAGCGAGGACCGCAACCTCACCCACATGGTTCTCGGCCTCTCGATGGATCACCAGTCGGCGCTGCGGCCGATGCCGGTCACCCAGCGCGACCTCGACGCCGCCGCGCGTGACTACGAGAGCTCGCTGCCGGAGCGCTTCGACCTCGTCCACCTCGGCCTCGGCCCCGACGGCCACACCGCCTCGCTGGTCCCCGGCGACCCGGTCCTCGAGGTGAGCGACCGCCGCGTCGCGATCACCGAGACCTCCTACCAGGGCCACCGCCGCATGACCCTCACCTACCCGGCGATCGACCAGGCCCGCCAGATCCTCTGGCTCGTCACCGGCGCCGAGAAGCGCGACGCCCTCGCCAAGCTGCTCGCCGGCGACGAATCGATCCCCGCCGGCCGCGTCCGCAACGAGGCGATGACGATCGTCGCCGACGAGGCCGCGGCGGGCTAGCTCGCCGCTCCGCGGTCACGCTTTCCTCACCTTTTCGCCGAGCAATTGGCACACCCGCGTCTTGATCGGACTCATCGCGTTCGGGACGATCCCGTCCATGAGCCCATATGGATATACCCGGGTATACTCTCGCCATGAGGAAAGTAATGGTCTCGATGCCTGCTGAGCTGCTCGCGGAGGTGGACGCGGAGGCGCGGCGCCTGGGAAGCAACCGCAGTGCGGTCCTGCGAGGTTTCGCGGAGGCGGCGTTGAGTGGCCGACGCGGAGATCGTGCCCGGGCGATGGAGAAGCTGCTCGCAGAGGCTGGGACGCACGGTGGCGAAGCTGCCGCGCGGATCAAGGCATCACGGCCCACCGCATGAGCACCGTCCTGCTCGACGCCAGCGTCATCCTCGCCGCCTTCGATCGTGACGATCGCTGCCATGAGGGTGCGGCAGCCTTGCTCGCCGACGACTCGATCACGCTTGCGACCATCGATCTCGCCCGATACGAGGTCGCCAATGTCGCGATCCGCGCCTGGTCGGCGCCCGGTGCTGTTGGCCCACTGCTGAGCGCGCTGGGCCGGATCGAGGACGATGGCGGGATTCTCGAGTCCTCGGGCTCCCTGATTGCACGTGCCGCAGATTTGGCGCAGACCCACGAGATCGCCGTCTACGACGCCGCCTACGTGGCCGCCGCCGAGGAGGGGGATCGCACGCTCGTCAGCTGCGACGTGCGCGACCTCGTCTCGAAGGGCCTGGCGCGCCTGCCCTGAGCGCGGTGCCGCGGTTCAGGCCGCGAGCCTGGACCTGATCTCGGCGAGCTTGGCGTGGCGGTGGTCATCGGCCGCGGTCATGCGGTCTAGCCAGGCTTCGATCTCGGCGAGGTCGAGCGGGTCGGTGGCGACGAGGACCTGCTCGATGTCGAGCCAGTCCTTGACGCGGTCGAACATTGCCTTGCAGACGACGAGGTGCTCGGGGGCGAGGATCGGGACCGTCGTCGCGGCGAACGGGACCCGGCGGGCGCCCTTGCGCATCGCCTCGTGGAAGGGGTCGTAGGAGAAGAAGAGGTCGACCGGGTTGCGGTCCCACCAGAGCCGGACCTGGCCGTCGCGTTCGAGCGCCGCGAGATCGAGGTCGACGGTGACGCCAAGGGGACCGAGGGCGTCGCGGACGTCGGGCCAGCGATCGGTCGGGACGAAGACGTTGACGTCAACGTCGACGGTGGCGCGCGGCTCCGCGTAGTAGGCGAGGGCGAGGGCACCGCCGATCGCGTGGGGGATCTTCAGGCGCGCCAGGCGCTCATGGATCGCCACCACCTTCTCCGGTAGTGAGACGGCAGGGGGCGGGGAGGCGGTGGGCATCAGCCCGCCTTGGAACGGAGGTGTGGGAACTCACTATCGGGGGGCCGCCTACGCAGAGGCACGGCGTCGGCGAGTCGGAGCAGGTCCACGAGCGCCTCGCCGCGCTCGCTGGCCGAGGCGTCGACCCACTCGCTCGCGGCCCGGGCACTGTCGGAGACGGGCTGGCCCTGCGGGCTCTGCAGGGCGTCGAGCAGGAGACGCCTCAGCATCGGGCTCGGTTCCTCGCCCCGGCCCAGTCGCCCCAGCAGCTCGCGGGCGGCGCGGTCGACGCCGGTGGGGGCGATCGGCGCCCCGACCCGCAGGGCGGCCCGGCGCAGCTCCGCTGGATCGAGCGGCGATTGAGCACGCGCACGAGCTTTCTCGATCACTGCCGCGTCGAGCTCTTTGAAGGTGGCCAGGGTGCGGCTACGGGGGCCGGCGGGGGTGCTGCGGGACTCACGGATCTCGTAGCGCCCGCTCTTGGCTGGGGTGATGAACGCCATAGTGGGTAAAAAGTACCACTATTGCCCTCAGGATCCCACCACGCCCTATCCACCAAGCGCTTGCTAGGTTATTCTGCATCATCACCTCTGCCTCAGCCACGCCGCGGTCGGGCACCGTCGAGGTCCTCGTCGGGCTGCTCGCCGAACTCGATGCCGCCACCGAGTCGGGCGTTTTCTACGACCACGTCTGCCGGGCGGTCTGCACGCTCTCCTCGATGCGGCGGGCGGCGCTGCTGCTCTACGACCCGACCTACCGAGCGGTGATCCCGATGGGCTCGCACGGGGTCGACCCGAGCCTGGTCGCCCGGGTAGAGGGAATTCTCGACGAGACGCCGGTTGCACGGCGGGCGCTGGAGCAGGACCAGGTGATCGAGGTGAGCGGGCCGCTCGACGGCCACGTGCCGCCACGCTACGCGCAGCTTGCCGAGACCGAAGCGTTCACCTGCACGCCGATCGCCGCGGCGGGGCGCTGGCTGGGGATCATCCTCGCCGACCGCGGGGGCGAGCCGATCGAGCTCGACGACAGCGAGCGGGAGACGATGCTGACGCTGGGCCGGCTGGCGGCGCTGACCGCCAGCGTCGAGCGCTCGACCGAGCGGCGCGAGCGCGAGCGGCGCCTCCGCGAACGGGTCGAGTTGACGCGGGAGCTGCATGAGAACGCGATCCAGCGCCTCTTCGGGGTCAGCCTCGTGCTCGGCTCCGAGCGGGAGCTGAGCGCCGAGGAGCGGCGCCGCGGCCAGGACGAGCTGCGCTCCGTCGTCCACGACCTGCGGCGGCTGCTCACCCGCCCGGTGGAGACGGCGCCGTCGCCCGGTGCCGCCCTGCGCGAGGTGCTGGAGCGACTGCTGCTGCGACGGCCTGACCTTCACGTCGAGTGGGGGCCGGAGACCGAGGTGCCGGCCGAGGCCGAGCGTCTGGTCCAGGCGGTTCTGGCGGAGGCGCTGCGCAACGCCGACCGCCACTCCGAGCCGGACCAGATAGACGTTCGCGTCGCCGCCGACGAGCAGACCTTCCGGCTCGAGGTCGAAAACGACGGCCTTCGCGAGGGCCGGGACGCGCGTGGCAGCGGGCTCGGCCTGCGACTGGCGGCGCTGGAGGCGCTTCATCACGAGGGCCTGGTCGAGTTCGGTCCCAGCGGACCCGAACGGTGGCGGGTGCGCCTGGTTGTGCCGGTGCAGGCGGACGGCGGGGAGGCCCCAGCCGAGCAGGGGAAAGGAGGACCGCTGCTCCCGTGAACGCGCCGCCGCGGCCGGGCCTGCGAGTCCTGGTCGTCGACGACCACGACGTCGTCCAATGGGGTTTCCGGCTGCTGCTGGAACGCCAGAGCTGGGTCGAACGCTGCCTCGCCGCCCGCAACGGCACCGAGGCGGTAGACGTCTGCCGCCGGCTGCGGCCCGGCGTCGCCCTGGTCGACATGCTGCTCGGCGCCGAGTCCGGGGCGGAGGTCTGCGAGGCGATTCGCGCCACCTGTCCGGGAACCCGAGTGCTGCTGATCTCCGGCGCCGGCGCGATCTCACCCCTCGTCGCCCGCTCGGCCGGCGCCTCCGGCTTCATCTCCAAGGACTGGCCCGCGGCCGACGTCGTCAAGGCGGTGCGAATGGTCGCCCGCGGGACCGAGGTCTTCGCCGAGCACCGGGGGCTCGATTCGCCACTGTCGGAGCGCGAGCAGCAGGTGCTCTCGTTGGTCGCGACCGGCTCCACGAACAAGGAGATCGCCGCCCACCTGCATCTCTCTCCGCACACGGTCAAGGAGCACACCAGCTCGATCTACCGCAAGCTCCGCGTTCGCAACCGCGCCGAGGCGACCCGCCAGGCGCAGCGCCTGAAGCTGCTCGTCTGAGCGTGGGCCTAGACGGCCGGGTCGAGCGAGACCGCGTGGTTGGCGACGATGCGGCCGTCGGGGTCCCAGCGGCGCTTCACGTCGGCGAGCCGGGCGCAGGTGTCGGCGGGGAGGATCGAGTCGACGTCGCAGGGCCGCTCGGCGAAGTTGAGATAGCCACCGCTGGCGGTCCAGGGCTGCATCGCGTCGGCGATTCGGTCGAGGTCGCCGGGGACCTTCTCGGCCAGCTCGGGCATCATCGTCGTCCCGATCGCCGACATCACGAACGGGAAGTCGAGTTTGTCGAGGGCGCCGTTGTTGGGCCCGGAGCGGGCCAGCTCGCCGCCCAGCTGGCGCAGCTCGGCGAGCAGCAGGACCGAGCCGGTCTCCGGGCCGGGTCCGTTGGCGACGAAGGCATCGATCGCCTCGTCGCTGAGCTCGGAGATCGGCGCGTGGTGGCCGAGGCCGGGGACCGGCTGCTCGGGGTCCATGTGGATCCGGCAGAGGCCGGAAGCGGGCATCTGGCCGAACGTGTCCATGAGCGGCTCGCCGAGCTCACGCAGCGGCGCAACCGTCGCCTCGCCCACCTCCTGATCGCCGATGCAGGCGGCGTCGATCGTGATCAGCGGTTTGCCGCGCAGCGGCTCGGGGACATCGGGGATGGGCGGCGGCCGCAGCAGCCGCGCGATCGAGGTGACCTCCTCGCCGACGCCGGCAGCCCAGTCGCGGTAGGCGCGGAAAGCATCTGCACCGAGCTCGGCCGGGAAGATCAGGATGCCGGCGTAGACGTCGGCAATCGGCAGCAGTGCCAGGTGCAGGGCGGTGACGATCGCGTAGCCACCGCCACCGCCGCGCAGCGCCCAGAAGAGATCGCTGCCGTCGTCCTCGCTGGCGCTGACCGTGCGGGCCTCGCCCGCGGCGGTGACCAACTCGATCGCGCTGACGCTGTTGCAGGCGAAGCCGTGTTTGCGGCCGAGCCAGCTGAGGCCGCCGCCGAGCGAGTAGCCGATCACGCCGACGTCGGGCGAGGAGCCGGGCAGGGCGCTGAGCCCGTGCTCGCCCGCCGCCTCTGCCAGCTCCAGCGAGAGGACGCCGGCCTCGACCCGGGCGGTGCGCTCTTGCGGGTCGATCTCGATCCCCCGCATCCGCTCGGTCTTGATCAGGATCGTGCCCTCGAGGGAGGGCAGTGGCACGGCGCCGTGGCCGGTTCCCTGGCCGGCCACCCGGAGGTCGTCGGCGGCGGCGAAGCCGACCACGGCGGCGACGTCGTCGGCGCTCTCGACGAGTGCCACCGCCGCCGGGCTCTGGTCGGCCGTCAGGTTCCAGGCGGCGCGCGCCTGGTCCCAATCGGCGTCGCCCGGTATGGCGATGTGGCCCTGGATCTCGAGTCCGCTGAAGTCGCTCATGCCGGCACCTCTATCAAACTCGGTGCCCGATTCTCCAGGGCGGCGGTGCTCAATCCCCTGGATGGGTGTGGCTGACCGCGTCTCCGGTCGCGATCAGCAGATCGTGGACCAGAGTTGGGGGGAAAAGGCCGTGGGCGGCGACGCCCGGGTCGGCCTCGAGCCGGGCCGCCAGCTCGGCGGGGTTGCCGATCGGGCCGCGGTAGTCGGCGATCAGCCCTCCGTCGGGGCTGCGCGGTACCTCGCGCGGTTGCACAACGTCGCCGAGCCGGGCCAGGGTCGAGGCGGCCCCGAAGCCGAAGATCTCCAGCGGCACCGGCCCGCGCAGGGCATCGACCGGCTTGCTGGAGTCGGCGATCACGACGAAGCGCGCGGCGGCCGCGGCGACGACCTTCTCGCGCAGGTGGGCGCCGCCACCGCCCTTGATCAGCCAGCCGTCGGGCGTCACCTCGTCGGTGCCATCGATCGCTATGTCGAGCTGCCGCAGCGAGTCGAATTCCTCGACTGGGATGCCCAGATCTCGTGCCTGCTGCTCGGTGGCGACCGAGGTGGCGACGCAGCGGATCCCCTCGAGGCCGCGGGCGGCCAGCGCCGGCAGCAGGAAGGCGACCGTCGAGCCGGTGCCGAGGCCGATCGTCATGCCGCTCTCGACCAGCTGCGCCGCCGCCTCGGCCGCGGCACGCTTCTCGATATCGGCGCCGGTCACGGTCACCGCCAGGACTTTATCCTCGGCCGTGATGGATGCGCGGATCTGGCTCAGCGGTGCCGGTGGCGAGCCGCGCTCGCAGCCGATCACGGCCGAGCGCACGATCGTCGGCCGCTCACCCGAGGCCGATATCCATCTCGACGACGAGTCTGTCTCCTGGAACCACCTCGAGATCGAGCGTCGCGGCGAGGTCCTGATCGCCTCCGACCTCGACAGCAGCAACGGCACCGTCGTCAACGGCGAGCCACTGGAGCGGCCGCGACGGCTGCGCGACGGCGACACCCTGATCGTCGGCAGCCAGCGGCTGGAAATCTCGCTGGGGGCGACCCCGGCCGGCGGCGAGACGGTGCCCGCGCAAGGCCCCTCGGTGGCGCTCAACGAGGAGGAGCGGGCGACCGCGGCGGCGCTGGTCGCGCCCTACCGCAGCGAGGGCGCCTTCGCCGGGCGGCCGGCGACCCGCGCCGAGATCGCCGAGGCGCTTCACGTCAGCGAGCGGACCGCCCAGCGCCGCCTCGACTCGCTCGCCGCCAAGCTCGGCGTCGCCGGCGAGAGCGGCCGCGAACGTCCGCGACTGATCGCTGCCCGGGTGATCGAGCTCGGCCTCGATCGCTGACGGCTCCCCTTTGTCAGGGCGGGGCGACTTAGTCCCTCCCGGGTGGGAGGAAAACGCCCCAGCGTCGTGAGTGGCCCGGTGCGGGCCAAACGTGGCCCGGTGCGGGGCGCTGCTGTCGTTGGCGCGCACGGCTCGCGAGCGGAGCATCGGTGGGCAACGTCAGACCACCGAAAGGAACAGCAATGAACCGCACCCGCAACATCCTGCTTCTCGCCCTCGTCGCGATGCTGGCGCTGCCCGCCGTCGCCGCGGCGCGCACCGGCGCCGTCGTCTTCTCGCGCGTCACCGCGATCACGGTGCCGGCTAAAGAAGTGCCGGCTCCGAAAGAAGGCGAAGCGCCGAAACCCGCGCCCGCGCCTGAAGTGAAGAAAGAAGGCGGCCTCTTCGCCGTCCGCGACGGCCGTCTCAACCAGCTGACCGAAAACCCGGCCGACACCGAACCGGCCTTCTCGCCTGACGGCCGCACGATCGCCTTCGTCCGCGACGGCGACGTCTACTCGGTCCGCGCCGACGGCTCCGGCGAGCGCCACCTGACCAGCGGCAGCGAGCTCGACTCGGCGCCGATCGTCGCCCCGAACGGGCGCTTCGTCGTCTTCGAGCGGCGGACCGGCGCCGGCGGCCAGGCCGACCTCTACACCGTCGGCTCGCACGGCGGCGGCGTGCGGCTGCTGGTCGCCACCGTCAACGACGAGCACGATCCCTCCTTCTCGGCCGACGGCAAGCTGATCGTCTTCGTCTCCAGCGTCCCCACCGCGGGTGGCGCCGGCACCGTCGACGACCTCTACACCGTGCGCCCCAACGGCACCGGGCTGCGGCGTCTGACGGCAACCGGCACCGACGAGTTCTCGCCGCGCTTCTTTGCCGGCGGCATCGTCTACAGCCGCGGCGAGAGCACCGAAGGCGCGGCCGCCTACGCCGACGTCTACACGATGCGCTCCAACGGCAGCCACGCCAAGCCGCTCGTCTCCGGGGTCGGCTCCGCCTACGTCGAAGACGTCACCGCCGACGGTCACACGGTGATCTTCCGCCGCGACCGTGGCCTCTGGGTGAAGCGGATCGGCCCGGGCAAAGCCCGCAAGCTGTCCGAACTGCCCGACGGTTCGAAGACCAACTCGGTCTTCTCCTCCGACGGCAAGCGCGTCGCCGCGATCGTCGAAGCCGAAGGCGAAACCCGCCTCGTCGCGATCAACGTCGCCAAGGGCGGCAGCTCCAACCTCGCCTCCGGCACCGACCTCGCCGAAGGCGGCAGCGAAATCGGCCCGGTCATCTCCTGGCAGCCGGTGCCCCAGCGCAAGGGCTGAGCAGGCGCCGGCGCCAGGCCGGTTTCGGGTGCGGTCGCCTTTTCCTCCGGATAGCGGAAGAAAGGGCGACCGCACTCTTTCGTGAGGCGGCGACGGCGCCCCCCGATATAAGGACGGGGTGCCAGACCGCTTCGCCATCGGCTCGGAGATCGCCGGATACCGAATCGACGCCCAACTCGCACGCGGCGGGATGGGCGTCGTCTACCGGGCCACGCACCTCGGGCTCGAACGATCTGTCGCTCTCAAGGTGATCGCCCGTGACCTCGCCGACCGCGAGGGGTTCCGGGAGCGTTTCCTGCGCGAGTCGCGGCTCGCCGCCAGCCTCGACCACCCCGCCGTGGTGCCGATTTACGACTCGCGCGAGGCCGACGGCGAGCTGATCGTGGCGATGCGGCTGGTCGAGGGCGGCGACCTGCGGAAGCTGCTCGACCGCGAGGGGTCGCTGGAGCCCGAACAGGCGCTGGCGCTGCTCCGCCAGGTCGCCGAGGCGCTCGACGCCGCCCACGCCGCCGGGATCGTCCACCGCGACGTCAAGCCCCACAACGTCCTGATCGAAGGCGAGCGCGCCTTCCTCACCGACTTCGGGCTCGCCAAGGCGCTCGGCGAGAGCACCGGGGAGACCTCGGTGGTCGGCACCGCTCACTACATGTCGCCCGAGCAGTGGCGCGGTGAGCCGGTCGGCCCGGCGACCGACGTCTACTCGCTCGGTTGTGTCCTCTTCGAGTCCCTGACCGGTGTCGTCCCCTACGCGCGTCGCGAATCCGACACCGAGCCGGAGCTGCCGCAGGGGATGGACGCGGTGATCGAGCGGGCGGTGGCGAAAGACCCGGCCAGGCGCTACCGGAGCGCCGGGGCGCTGATCGGTGCTGCCGGGGAGCAGGTGGGCAGCGGCATGACGGCGACCCGGGTGCTCTCGGCGCCCGGCGGATCGGGGCCGCGCGAAGGTGCAACGGTGCCGCTCGCGGGTGGGCAGGGCGAAGGAGCCGGTGGCTCCCGCCTACGCGAAAACCGCTACGCCTGGGTGGGGGGCGCGGTGGCGCTTCTCGGCGTTGCGGTGGCCCTGCTGCTGATCCTGTTCGGCGGCGACGACGTGAAGGTCTCCGGCCCGATCCCGGTCGGGGCGGCGCCGCTGCGGATCGCCGCGGCTGACGACGCGATCTGGGTGACCAGCGAACCGGACGGCACGCTCACCCGCCTCGACCCGGAAAGCGGCGACCCGATTGGAACGCCGCTGAGCCTCGGCGCCGGCATCTCCGGGGTCGCGGTCGGCGCCGGCTCGGTCTGGGTCGCCGAGCCGCCACGCGGGCAGGTGCTGCGGATCGACCCTCGCTCGGGCCGGGTCGCCGAACGGATCGCTGTCGGCGGCCGACCCGGCCCGCTCGCCTTCGGCGGCGGCCGCCTCTGGGTCGCCGACGAAGACGGAGCCGGGATCGCCGCCGTCAACGGTCGCGGCGGCAGCGTCTACCGCCGCGGCCTGCCGCCGCACGCGGCACCGCTGCGGCTCGCGGTCGGCGCCGGCGGCCTCTGGGCCAGCAGCGCCTCGACCGGGGCGGTGCGTCGGATCGACCTGAGCAGCCTCGGTGTCGGCGCGCCGATCCCGGTCGGCCGCGGCCCGGCGGGCATCACCGTCGGCCACGGCCTCGTCTGGGTAGCCAACAGCCGCTCCGACACCGTCACCCGGGTCGACCCCTCGATCCACGCCGCCCTCGGCGACCCGATCGAAGTCGGCGGTCGCCCCGGCGGGGTCGACTCCGGGACCGGCCTGGTCTGGGTCGCCAGCTCGCTCGAGGACACCGTCACCCGGATCGATCTCGCCAGCGGCGAGAAGGTCGGCAGCCCGATCGGCGTCGGCAGTGCGCCGGGCGCCGTTGCGGTTGGCAGCACCGCGGTCTGGGTGGCCGACAACGGCGAAGGCGCGGTCACCCGCATCGAACCCTGACGGAATGACTAGGATCGCTCCCGGATGACCCAGGACATAGACACGCTCGCAATCGACACGATCCGCACGCTCTCGATCGACGCCGTCGAGAAGGCCAACTCGGGGCACCCCGGGACGCCGATGTCGATGGCCCCGGTCGCCTACGAGCTCTGGCAGAACCACCTGCGCTACGACCCCGCCGACCCGGTCTGGCCGAACCGCGACCGCTTCGTGCTCTCGGCCGGCCACGCCTCGATGCTGATCCACTCGGTCCTGCACTTGGCCGGGGTGAAGCGGGTCGACGAGGACTACAACGTGCTCGACGAGCCGGCGGTCAGCCTGCACGAGATCGAAGAGTTCCGGCAGCTGCACTCGCGCACCCCGGGCCACCCCGAGTACCGCTGGACGAGCGGGATCGAGACGACGACCGGGCCGCTCGGTCAGGGCATCGCCACCTCGGTGGGGATGGCGCTGGCCTCGAAGTGGCAGGGCGAGCGCTTCGGCAAGGACCTCTTCGACTTCGACGTCTACGCGCTGGCCGGCGACGGCTGCCTGATGGAGGGCGTCTCGCACGAGTCGGCCTCGCTGGCCGGGCACCTCAAGCTCGACAACCTCTGCTGGCTCTACGACAACAACCACATCACGATCGACGGCGCCACCTCGCTGGCCTACGACGACGACGTGCTGAGCCGCTTCGAGGGCTACGGCTGGAACGTGCTGCGGGTCGGCGACGCCAACGATCGCGGCCTGCTGGCGCGGGCGCTGGAGGAGTTCAAGGCCGAGACCGGCCGGCCGACCCTGATCGTCGTCGACAGCCACATCGGCTGGGGCTCGCCGAACAAGCAGGACACCGAGTCCGCCCACGGCGAACCGCTCGGCGAGGAGGAGGTAAAGCTGACCAAGAAGGCCTACGGCTGGCCTGAGGACGCCCAGTTCCTCGTCCCCGACGGTGTTACCGAGCGCTTCGACGAGTGCGTCGGCAAGCGCGGCGCCGAGCTGCGCGCCGCCTGGCAGGAGAAGCTCGAGGCTTCCGGCCACGCCGCGGAGATCGAGATGATGCAGCACCGCAAGCTGCCCGACGACTGGGACGCGGCGATCCCCTCCTTCGAGGCCGACGAAGAGAAGGGCCTCGCCACCCGCAAGGCCTCCAACAAGGTCGAGAACGCGATCGCCGAAAAGGTGCCGTGGTTCATCTCCGGCTCCGCCGACCTGACCGACTCCACCTCGGTGCGGCTGACCTTCGACGGCGTCGAGAACTTCGAGCCCGGCAGCTTCAACGGTCGCCAGGTCCACTACGGGATCCGCGAACACGCCGCCGTCACCGCCTGCAACGGGATGTCACTCAGCAAGCTGCGGCCGCTCTGGTCGACCTACCTGACCTTCTCCGACTACGGGCGGCCGGGGATCCGGCTCTCGGCGCTGATGGAGATCCCGGTCATCCACCTCTTCACCCACGACTCGATCGGGCTCGGCGAGGACGGCCCGACCCACCAGCCGATCGAGCAGCTGGCCTCGCTGCGGGCGATGCCGCACCTCGACGTGATCCGCCCCGCCGATGCCAACGAGGTCGCCGAGGCTTGGAAGCTCGCCGTCAACCGGACCAAGAACCCGGTCGCCCTGGTCATGACCCGCCAGACCGTTCCCGTCTTCGATCGCTCCAAGTACGCTGCCGCCGCAGGGGTCCAGAAGGGCGGCTACGTGCTCGCCGACTGCGAGGGCGAGCCGGAGCTGATCCTGATCGCCACCGGCAGCGAGGTGCAGCTGGCGCTCGGCGCCCACGAGACCCTGATCGGCGAGGGGGTCCGCAGCCGCGTCGTCAGTCTCCCCTGCTGGGAGCTGTTCGAGCGCCAGGACCAGGCTTACCGCGACGAGGTGCTCTCGCCCGGCGTTCGCGCCCGGGTCGCGATCGAGGAGGGCTCGCCGATGGGTTGGGAGCGCTACGTTGGTACGGAGGGCTCGATCATGGCGATGCGGACCTTCGGCCAGTCGGCTCCGTTCAAGGACGTCGAGGCCGAGTTCGGCTTCACCCCGGACGAGGTCGCCCGGGTAGCCCGCGAGACGCTCGAGCGCACCGCCCAGCCATCCACGACCTGAGGAGGTCACCGTGAAGGCCACCGCAAAGCTGCACGAGCTGGGGCAGAGCCTCTGGCTCGACAACATCACCCGGCCGATGCTGCGCGAGGGCGTGCTGCAGGGCTACATCGAGGAGCTGTCGGTCACCGGGCTGACCTCGAACCCGACGATCTTCGACAAGGCGATCGGCGCCGGCGACGCCTACGACGAGCAGATCACCGAGATCGGCGGCGCCGCCGACACCCCGGACGGGATCGGCGAGAACCCCGAGGAGAACGTCTTCTTCGAGCTGGCGATCGCCGACCTGCGCGACGCCTGCAACCTCTTCGCCGACGTCCACAAGCGCACCGCCGGCGTCGACGGCTTCTGCTCGCTGGAGGTCTCACCGCTGCTCGCCGACGACGCCGAGGGCACGATCGAGCAGGCCGCCCGCCTGCACGAGAAGGCCGAGCGCGAGAACCTCTACATCAAGATCCCCGGCACCGAGGCGGGCCAGAAGGCGATCGAGGAGTCGATCTTCGCCGGCATCCCGATCAACGTCACCCTGCTCTTCGACGACCGGCAGTACATCGGTGCCGCCGAGGCCTACATGCGTGGGATCGAGCGCCGCATCGAGGCCGGGCTCGACCCCGACGTCTCCTCGGTCGCCTCGCTGTTCATCAGCCGCTGGGACGTCGCCGTCGCCGAGGAGGTCTCCGACGACCTGCACAACCGGCTCGGGATCGCGGTCGGCGGCCGCGCCTACCGCGCCTACCGGGAGCTGCTCGACTCGCCGCGGATGCAACGGCTGATGAACGAGGGGGCGCGGCCGCAGCGGCTGCTCTGGGCCAGTACCGGGACCAAGGACCCGAACGCCTCCGACACGCTCTACATCGAGGCCTTCGCCTCGCCCTTCACGGTCAACACGATGCCGGAGAACACCCTGCACGCCTTCGCCGACCACGGCGAGATCGGCGAGGCGATGCCGGCCGATGGCGGCAACTGCGAGCAGGTGCTGGAGGAGTTCTCCCGCGCTGGCATCGACGTCGCCGCCCTGGCGGCGCGGCTCCAGGACGAGGGCAAGGGCAGCTTCAACAAGTCCTGGGAAGAGATGTTGGGCACGATCGGCTCCAAGCGCGGGGCGCTGGCGGCGTGAGCGAGCTGCGCGACGCTCCCGCCTGGGGGCAGCTGCAGGCGCACTACGAGGAGATCGAGGGCGCCCACCTGCGCGATCTCTTCGCCGCCGACCCCGAGCGCGGCGAGCGCCTGGTCGCCGATGGGGCCGGGCTCTTCCTCGACTTCTCGAAGAACCGCATCAACGACGAGACGCTGATGCTGCTCGGCCAGCTGGCCCGCGAGCGCGGCGTCGAGGAGCGCCGCGAAGCGATGTTCGCCGGCGAGCACATCAACGTCTCCGAGGACCGGGCGGTGCTGCACGTGGCGCTGCGGATGCCGCGCAACCGCTCGTTGATCGTCGACGGCGTCGACGTCGTCAAGGAGGTCCACGAGACGCTCGATCGGATGGGTGCCTTCGCCGAGCGGGTCCGCTCCGGCGAGTGGGTCGGTCACACCGGCAAGACGATCCGCAACGTCGTCAACGTCGGCATCGGCGGCTCCGACCTCGGCCCGGTGATGGCCTACGAGGCGCTACGGCACTACTCGCGGCGGGAGATGACATTCCGCTTCGTCTCCAACGTCGACGGCACCGACTTCGCCGAGTCGACCCGCGACCTCGACCCCGAGGAGACGCTCTTCGTGATCTCCTCGAAGACCTTCACGACCCTGGAGACGATGACCAACGCCCGCACCGCCCGCGACTGGTCGCTGGCTGGCCTCGGCGGCGACGAGGCGGCGGTGGCCAAGCACTTCGTCGCCGTCTCCACCAACGCCGAGGGCGTCGCCGAGTTCGGGATCGACACCGACAACATGTTCGGCTTCTGGGACTGGGTCGGCGGCCGCTACTCGATGGACTCGGCGATCGGGCTCTCGACGATGCTGGCGATCGGCCCGGCCCGCTTCGCGGAGATGCTGAGCGGCTTCCACGCGATGGACGAGCACTTCCGGGAGACCCCGAGCGGCGCCAACCTGCCGATGATCATGGGCCTGCTCTCGGTCTGGTACGGCGACTTCTTCGGCGCCCAGACCTGCGGCGTCTTCCCCTACGACCAGTACCTGCACCGCTTCCCGGCCTACCTGCAGCAGTTGACCATGGAGTCGAACGGCAAGCACGTCACCCTCGACGGGACCCATGTCGACTACGACACCGGGGCGATCTTCTGGGGCGAGCCGGGCACCAACGGCCAGCACAGCTTCTACCAGCTGGTCCACCAGGGGACGCGGCTGATCCCGGCCGACTTCATCGGCTTCTTCCAGTCCAACAACCCGCTCGGCAACCACCACGACCTCTTGATGTCCAACGTCTTCGCCCAGGGCGAGGCGCTGGCCTTCGGGAAAACGCCCGAGCAGGTGCGCGAGGAGGGGACCGCGGAGGCGATCGTCCCGCACCGGGTGATGGAGGGGAACCGGCCCTCCAACACGATCCTCGCCGAGCGGCTCGACCCCGAGACGCTGGGGACCCTGGTCGCCCTCTACGAGCACAGCGTCTTCACCCAGGGGGCGATCTGGGGGATCGACTCTTTCGACCAGTGGGGCGTCGAGCTGGGCAAGGTCCTGGCCAAGGCGATCATCCCCGAGCTCGAGGCCGACGCGGAGCCGAAGCTCCGCCACGACAGCTCCACCAACGCGCTGATCCGGCGTTACCGCAACGCCCGCCGCGGGGAATAGGGTCCCCGACATGTCCCTGCTCGACCCGCTTCCCCTGGCGGCGTCGGCGTCCAATCTGCTCGCCGCCCGTGAGCAGATGGCGTTCACGCTCGGCTTCCACATCGTCCTCTCCTGCCTCGGGGTGGCGCTCCCGGCGACGATCCTGGTCGCCAACTACCTCGGCCTCAAGCGTGGCGACGAGGACGCGATGGAGTTGGCGCGGCGCTGGTCGAAGGCGATGGCGGTCACCTTCGCGGTCGGCGCCGTCACCGGCACGGTGCTGAGCTTCGAGTTCGGGCTGCTCTGGCCGAACTTCATGGACCGCTTCGGGGCCGCCTTCGGCGTCGCCTTCGCGATCGAGGGGATCTTCTTCTTCCTCGAGGCGATCTTCCTGGCGATCTACATCTACGGCTGGAAGCGGCTCTCCGGCTGGGCCCACTTCTGGTCGGGCGTGCCGATGTTCGTGACCGGGATCGGCGGCGCCTTCGCGGTCGTCGCCGCCAACTCCTGGATGAACCAGCCGCAGGGCTTCACTCTCGACGCCGCCGGCAAGGTGGTCGACGTCGAACCGCTGAAGGTGCTGATCAACCCGGCAACCGGCTACGAGGTGCCGCACATGATCCTCGCCGCCTACATGGTCGTCGGCTTCCTGGTCGCCTCGATCTACGCGGTCGGGATGCTGAAGGGGCGGCGCGACCGCCTGCACCGGCTGGGGCTGCTGATCCCGCTGACGATCGGCCTGATCGCGACCCCGATCCAGCTCTTCGTCGGGGACACCGCAGCGCGCGCGGTCGCCGACCACCAGCCGGCCAAGTTCGCCGGCATGGAGTGCATCCAGGAAACCGGCGGCCATCAGACCGAGTACGTGGGGGGGATCTGCACCTCCGACGGCGTCAAGGCGGCGATCCCGATCCCCGACCTCGACTCCTTCCTGGTCGGCTTCAGCGCCGACACCAAGGTGACCGGCCTCGACGACATCCCCACCGACGAACGGCCCCCCGCCAACACGATGCTGCACCTCGCCTTCGACGCGATGGTCGGGATCGGCTCGGCGCTGCTGCTGCTCGGCCTCTGGCTCGCCTGGTCGTGGTGGAAAAAGCGCGACATCCCGAAGACGCCCTGGTTCCTGCGCGCGGTCGCGGTCTCCGGCGCCGGGGCGATCCTCGCCCTCTGGTGCGGCTGGATCGTCACCGAGGTCGGCCGCCAGCCCTGGATCGTGCAAGGCTACATGCGCACCGAGGAAGCCGTCACCGAGGCGGGCGGGCTCTGGTTCTCCTTCGGCCTGGTGCTGCTCGTCTACGCCGGCATCGGCACCACCGCGATCCTCGTACTGCGGGGCATGTCGCGCCGCTGGCGCGAGCAGGGGGCCGAGCCCGAAACGGAGGGCCCATATGCGCCACAAACGGGAGTGGCATCGTGAGTTGTGGTGCCTTTCCCCTTCCTGGGATGGATAAAGCACCGCGGGAGGCGTCGCCATGAGCAAGGCCGACGCGGCGGCGGCGATTCTCTGGGTCGGGGCGACCTTTTACGCGCTCTTCGGGGGGGCGGATTTCGGCGGCGGGTTCTGGGACCTGGTCGCGGGTGGGGCGGAGCGGGGGGAGCGGCCGCGGGCGCTGATCCAGCGCTCGCTGACGCCAGTCTGGGAGGCGAATCACGTCTGGCTGATCTTCGTGCTCGTCGTCCTCTGGACCGCCTTCCCGCCGGCCTTCAGCGCCATCTTCACGACGCTCTACGTGCCGATCGCGCTGGCGGCGCTGGGGATCGTCCTGCGCGGCTCCGGCTTCGCCTTTCGCAAGTCGATCGAGGGGCTCTCGGGGCGGCGGGCGGCGGGGGCGACCTTCGCGATCTCCTCGGTCCTCACCCCGTTCTTCATGGGCACGGTGGTCGGCGCGATCGCCGCCGGCAACGTCCCGGCGGGCGGCAACGGCGACGCCTTCTCGAGCTGGATCCAGCCGCTGCCGCTGCTGATCGGGGCGATGTTCGTCGCCACCGGCGCCTACCTGGCCGGCGTCTTCCTGGTCGGCGACGCGCGGCGGGTGGGGGAGCCCGACCTGGAGCGCTACTTCGAGCGGCGGGCGCTCGGCGCCGGTGTGGTCGCCGGCGCCCTGGCGATCGCCGGCCTCTTCGCTCTGCACTCCGAAGCCCGCTACGTCTACGAGCGCCTCGTCGACCAAGGGCTGCCGCTGGTGATTCTCTCGCTGCTCTGCGGGGCGGCGCTGCTGGTGGTGCTGCGGCGAGGTGGGCGGCGGCCGCTGCGGCCACTCGCCGCCGGCGCCGTGGTCGCGGTGATCTGGGGCTGGGCGGTCGCCCAGTTCCCCTACCTGCTGCCGACCAGCCTGCGCATCGACCAGGCGGCGGCGCCCGACGCGACGATGACGATCGTCTTCATCGTCTTCGCGGTCGCCGCGGTGCTGGTCCTACCCTCGCTGGGGCTGCTGTACACCCTCAGTCAGCGCGACCTGCTCGAGAGCGAGCACTAGGTTCAGCCGCGGCCACGCGGTGCCCGCCGCCGAAGTGGAGCACGGGCTCGGCGCCGATAGTCCGGTTCGGATGAAGTTCTCGATCCAACCTTTAGCCAAAGGGGCTCGGCGACCGATGAGGCTGCATGCCCAAACTCGCGCCGCTCGCCTGTGCCGCCGCCCTGCTCGTCGCCGCCGCCTTCCCGGCCCTCGGCCACGCTGAAGAAGGGGGCGGCCCTCCAGGGGAACCGCCGCAGCTCTCCTTCCCGCAGGAACCTCTCGACCTCGGCAAGACCACGGTGGGGACCGAATCGACAACGGTCGTCGTCACCGTCCACAACTCCGGCAGCGCCGGTGTCTCGATCGAAAAGGTGACGCTCGAAGGCGGCGACAGCGGCGACTTCAAGTTCAACGGCAGCGACTGCGGCTGGCTCGAACCCGGACAGGACTGCTCCGCCAACGTCACCTTCGCACCCGGCTCGCTGGGCACGAAGCAGACCTACCTGGCCGTGATGCCGAAGGAATTCCCGGTCGTGACGACGTCGATCTCGGCCCTGGCGGTGCCGGCTCAGATCGCCTTCAACCCCGGCTCTTATGACTTCGGGATCCAGCGCACCAACGAAAGCACCTCGACTCAGTTCCAGCTGACCAACACGGGCGAAGCCTTCATCCAGGTCGGCTCGATCGGGATCGGCGGTCCCAACAGCGGCAACTTCTGGACCGAAAACTCCGAATGCTGGAACGGCCGCCGCCTCGACCCGGGCGAAAGCTGCAACCTGCGCGTCTACTTCAATGCCTGGAACCCGGTCGGCTACGAAGCCGAACTGCAGGCCTACGCGAACGGGGCCTCGACCGCGGCGCCGCTGACCGGCACCGGCGGTCAGGCGAGGCTGGAGCCGGAAGCGAATCCGATCTCGCTCGGCGACGCCAGCGTCGGCGGCGCCGGCGACGTCCGCACGATCAACCTCGCCAACAACGGCAACATCCCGGGCGGCTACTTCATCGGCGTGATCGCCGGCGGCGACGCCGGCAGCTTCGAACTGCTCGACGAGAGCTGCACCGGCAGGATGCTGGCGCCCGGGGACACCTGCGTCGCCCACGTCCGCCTGACCCCGCTCAGCGCCGGCGCCAAGGTCGCCCGCCTCGCCTTCTTCGGCGACGGCGAAGGCGGCACCATGGTGCAGATCGAAGGCAACGGCGTGGCAGCGGCGGTGACGCTGGTGCCGGGCGCGTTCGACTTCGGCGGCCTGGTCGTCGGCGAGCGCGCCGCCGCCCACGCCTTCACGGTCCGCAACGACGGCGCTCAGCCGCTCGGCCTCGGCTCGGTGGCCCTGGTCGGCGTTGACCTCGACCAGTTCGCGTTGGCCGGCGACGAGTGCAGCCAGACGGTCCTGGCGGCCGGAGGCGAGTGCACGGTCCGAGTCCGCTTCGCTCCCAGCGAGGAAGGCGCGAAGACGGCGAAGCTGCGCGTCGGCAGCGGTGCCGGCCCGTTGATCGCCGCGCTCAGCGGTAGCGGCCTGGCATTCGGCTCTGTCGATCAGCCGGCCGACGCGGTTGCGGCCACCCAGGGCCTGTCGACGCCGGCCACCGGCGGCAAGCGCCAACGTGGTCGCCGCCACCGCTTCTCGCGCGGTACCGCGATCGTTTCGCGGGCTCGTCCCGCGGGGCGGTTCGCCGACGGCGGGCGGCCCGCCCGTCGCTAGCGAACGGTAGGTTCGCGGCGTGAGCGACGCCCCCCCGATCAAAGCGGTCCTCTTCGACATCGACGGCACCCTGCTGGTCACCGGCGGCGCCGGTGCCGTCGCCTGGCAGCGGGCCTTCCGCGATCTCTACGAGGCCGACGCCAACATCGCGGAACACACCCAGGCGGGGATGACCGACCCCGAAATCGCCCAGATCGTCTTCCGCGACGTGATCGGTCGGGAGGGCAGCGAGAGCGAGCGGGCGGAAGCGATGGCCGCCTACCTCGGCCATCTCGCCGACGCGGTCGCCGAGTCGCCGGGCTACCGGGTGATGCCGGGGATCGAGGTGCTGCTGGCGCGACTGGCCGGCGAAGGCGTCCTGCTCGGCGTCGTCACCGGCAACATCGAGTCAGCCGCCCAGATCAAGCTCGCCCGCGGTGACCTCAACCGCTTCTTCACCTTCGGCGGTTACGGCTCCGACTCGCGCGACCGTACCGAGCTGACCAAACGGGCAATCGAACGCGGCGGCGTGGTGTCCGGCACCGAGCTCGACCCGGCAGCGGCGATCTCCGTCGGCGACACCCCCCGCGACGTGATTGCGGGCCACGGTGCCGGCATCCGTGTGGTCGGGGTTGCCACCGGCGACTACGCGGTCGAGCAGCTCGCCAAGGCGGATGCCGACTGGGCGCTGGCGACTGTCGAACACGGCTTCCCTATCTAGGCACAAAGTCGTCTCGTCGGCCCCGGCGAGACGATCCCGTTTCTCTCATATCTGGTCCAAATCGTTGAATGGGCGTAGGCCCCGTCGTACCTTTCGACGCGCTCGTCGGGAGCGGGTGGCTTTTTATTGTGTAGCCAGGGGGGTACGTGGTTCCAGTTGGGGCAGGGTCCGGGGGTCCGTTCGGTGGGGAGATCCAGGGAACGGATCGCACCCGGTCGGTCCTCGGCTGGTTCTTGGCATTGGTGGCGGCGGCGTGTTTCGCCTGGCCGGTCACGGCCGCAACGGCGACGGAGCCTGGCACATCTCTCGCGGTCGCTCCAGGCGTGCCCGACCAAGGGCGTGCCTGGGAGCTGGTTACGCCGGAAGACCCGGTCAGCGGGGCGGTCGCTTCCTTCAGGGCGCTCGCCGACGACGGCAACAGGATCGCGTACCAAACGCTGGGCCCTCTCCCCGACGCCGTGAGCGGCGACGCGCTCTCCGACAACCTCGCCAGGCGCGCCGGCAACGGGTGGGTCAATGCCTCTGACGCGGCGCCCTACCCAAAAAAGGCCGTCGTCACCCCCGTCGACGGGCCACGCTTCTTCGACGCCGACCTGACCGCTTCGTTCTGGCTCAACGACATGCCGGGACTCGGCCCGGCGGAAGATCCACGACGGGGGCTCTTCCGGGAGGCCAACGGAACATTCGCCTTCCTGGGCGTCGCCTCGATCAACACCTCCTTCCTCGGCTCCACCCCCGACCTCGGTCAGCTCTACTTCGAGAGCAGCGACCACCTGCTTCCGCCAGACGCTGCCCGGATCGTGGGCGACTCGATCTATGAGGCGGACGACGCCGGTCTGCACCTCTTCGACGTCGACAACGGCGGAGCCGTTCTGTTTCCCTGTGGCTCTGAAGTCGCGGAAGGCAGCGGCGTCTCCAGCGACGGTGGCCGGGTCTTCATCGGGCCGGGGCCCGCCTGCGCGGGGCAGGGTGGCGTCTATCTCCGCGAAGCCGGAACCACGACGGAGATCTCGCTTGCCCAGTGCGGTCTGCCCGATTGCGGGGGCGAACCGGACCCGCACTTCGTCGGGGCCACTCCGGATGGCGCCCATGCCTATCTCTTCGCGGAAACGCGCCTCACCGCCGCGGACACGGATCCGGGCGCGGACCTCTACCGCTATGACGTCGACAGCGGTCAGCTGACCCTGCTGACCGGCATGGCCGGCTTCAGCCCGATCGCCGCCACCGTGACGCCGTCGCCCGATGGATCCGCCCTGGCTTTCGGCGCCGTCTCCGAAAGCAGCGGCGAAGAAGGCGTGGTGATCCTCGACGCCCATGGTGCCCGCTTTCTCGCGATGGAACCCGGCGCCATGGAATGGTCGGCCGACGGGCGCTTTCTGGTTTTCCAGACCAGCTTGGGACTGCTGCCAGGGGATCAGGACGAAAGCCTCGACGTCTACCGCTACGACGTCGTCCCGGGCGAATTCACGGAGATCTCCGCCGCTCAGGGAGGAAGTGGAAACGCGGCCTTCGGCGCTCGGGTCAGCGAAAGCCTGGGGACCAGTTTCGGGCACCGTCATCGCACGATGTCCGCTGACGGCGAGCATGTCTTCTTCACCACCGCCGAGCCTCTCGTCGCGGAGGACCACAACGGGGTCGCGGATGTGTACGAGTGGGCGAACGGCCAGCTGGGGTTGATCAGCAGCGGCGCCGGTGAGCGCCCTGCCACCTACCTCGACTCGAGCCCGGATGCCGGCACCGTCGTCTTTCGCACCACGGAGACGTTGCTGCCTCGGGATCGTGACGGCGGCGACGTCGACTATTACGTGGCCCGGGTCGGCGGCGGCTTTCCGGAACCGGCGATCGGGCGGAGCGGCGACTGCGAAAGCGCCTCGTGCCGCTCCACTGGCCCCGCACCCGCAGCCCTCGAACCGCTTGCCAAGCATCCTGGAGTAGTCGCGCTACGCCGTCCCAGCAGTGCTGACCGCGCGCGCTTCGCCGCCAGCGGCTGGTTGGAACTGCTGGCGGAATCCCCAAGGCCTGGAAAGCTGTCGGCGCGGGCCACCGCCCGCCTCGGGGCGCGCTTGCGGACGATCGGCTCGACTCGAATCACGGTCCCCGCGGCGGGCCCGGTGCGGCTGCGGTTGCGTCTCTCGGTCGAGGCGCGGAAGGCCCTGCGTCACGGTGCCTCTCTGCGGGTGCGGGTGGCGCTGCGGTTGAGGGGATATGAGGGCTCCGCCCACACCTCCTTCGCGATCCGGGAGCAGTCATCGTGACCAAGGCTTGCCTGACTGGGCTCGGACTCCTCGTGAGCTTGTTCTTGTGCTTGTTGCTGCCAAGCGCCAGCTTGGCGGCGTTCGAATTCGCGCCGGACGCTGTCCGGTTCGAAGTTCTCGACTCCAGTGGGCAGCCGGACTTCCAGGCTGGCTCTCATCCAGATCGGATCGTCACCAGGTTGAAGTTCCAGACTGGTCCGCAACGCGGTGAAGGCGCGCGACAGATCGTCCTCGAACTCCCACCTGGCCTGAGTGGCGATCCGCAGGCCGCTCAACTATGCCCGCGCTACCTGCTCGATGACATCGCGTCGGAGGGTTGCCCTCCGCAGTCCCAGGTGGGCAAATTTCTTCAGGGCGAAGGCTCGTCGCCCGACAAGCTCTACCTGACCGAACCGGTTGGCGATCAGACGATTGCTCTGGGGACTTGGGTCGCCGGCCTTTTTCCGTTGACGGAGCAGGGTCGATTGCGCCTCGAGGATCAGGGTCTGAACCTCGAAATCAATGACATGTTCGAGAGCTTCGGTGCCGTCACCGAAACCGGGCTTGAACTATTTGGCGTCCCCGCCGACCACCAGGAAGGGACGTCGATCCCGCGGCGGCCGTTGTTGACGCTGCCAACTCGCTGCGGTCAGCCGCTGACCATGAAGGTGAAGGTGCGCACCTGGGGTGAACCCGATCGGTGGATCACGACGGAAGCCGACACCGGCCAGCCGTTGCGTGGCTGCGATGCCCTTCCCTTCGATCCGAGCCTGACCATCTCGCTGGACAACCCTGTCGCCGACTCCCCGACCGGCGCCCGCATCGAGATGAAGCTTCCCCAGGCCTCCGACGCGGATCATCTCGCCACTGCCGCGATGCGCGAAGCCACGATCGTCCTCCCGGAAGGCATCACGATCTCGCCGTCCGGGGCCCAGGGCCTGGTCGCCTGCGACGACGACCAGTTCGGTCGCGGGCAAGCGGGCGCACCGGCGTGTCCGGGCGCCTCGCGCGTCGGCACCGCGACGATCGCCGCCCCACAACTTGCCAGGCCGCTCAGCGGCGGCATCTACCTGGGCAAGGGACTCCCGGGAGACCGCCTCCGCCTGTTCATCTACGCGGCTGGGGGCGGCGCCGAATCGAAGGCAGTTGGATCCCTGCGTGCGGATCCCCGGACCGGCCGCCTGACCTCGGTGCTGACCGATCTCCCGCAGGTCCCGTTCGAAAGCCTGACTCTCGATCTCGAAGGTGGCTCCAGTGGCCTGCTGGCGACGCCGCTGGAGTGTGGAAACGCGGCGATGTCGGCGACGTTCTCGCCTTACAGCGGCGCGCCCGTCACCCGGACTGGCAGCCTCACGATCGCCGCACGCGGGGGCGCCCGTTGCGGCGGCTCCCTCCCGTTTGCCCCCACCATCGCCTCCGCTGCCACCAATCCCCGCGCGGGGGGCGCGACCTCATTCCTCTCCATGGTGAGTCGTGCGGATGGGGAACAACTACCCAATCGTGTCGCGTTCACGTTCCCCAAGGGAATGAGCGCGGCGTTGGGGGCCATCGAACCCTGCCCTTCCGACAGGGCCGCCTCTGGCAACTGCCCCGATGGCAGTCGGATTGGCACCGCGCTCCTCGACCTGGGCCCGGGCGTCAAGACGACCCAACTCGAAGGCGCTGCCTACCTGACCGGTTCCTACCGAAACGCACCGTTCGGAATCGCGCTCGCCCTGCCGGCCAAGGTTGGACCGTTCGACTTTGGAACGATGGTCCTGCGCGGCGCCGTGCGGGTCGATCGGCTCAGCGGACAGGTGAAGGTCGAAACCGATCCACTGCCTCGACTGCTCGAAGGCACCACCGTGCGCTTCCAGGGGATCGGCTTGGCGATAGACCGGCCCGGCTTCCTTCATAACCCGACCTCCTGCGCGGTGCAGTCGGTGAGCGCCACCGTGACCTCCACGAGCGGCGCCACCTCACGGCTGAGCAGCCCGTTCCAGGCATCTGGCTGCATCTCGCTCCCGTTTCGACCCCGCTTCTCGGTCGATCTGAATGGCGGACTGAAGCGCAAGCAGCACCCGGGCCTGCGGATCGGCACCAAGATCCCTCGCGGCAATGCCAACATCCGCGCCGCCAGCTTCGTTCTGCCAAGAGCGGTGACCTTCGACGCCTCCGGGGTGGGAGCCCTTTGTGGGCCCGGTGCCGCTCAGGTGGGCGATTGCCCGGCTGCCGCCCAGGTGGGAACCGCTCAGGCTCGCTCACGGCTGTTCGACAAGGAGCTGAGCGGGCGGATCTTCGCCACGCGACCCAAGCAGGGCCATTCGCCGGACCTCTGGATCAGCCTTGGAGGCGGTGGTGTGAGCGCTGCCCTTCGCCTTGAAACTCGCGAAGACCACGGTCGGGTCGAGGCGAGCTTGCGCGATGTGCCGGACCTGCCGCTCGAATCGCTGGCGATGAATCTGCGCGGAGGCGGGCGCGGGGTCATCTCGCTGCGCCGAGACATCTGCGCCGCCGCCAAGCAGCCACACGTCGAGGTGGAGATCGAGGGCCAGAACCTGGCGCTGGTGCGGCAGCAGCTGGCGCTTGGAACCAGTCGTAGGTGTCGTTGAAGGATTCAATGCCACAACCCGCTCTGGCCGCCTGGCTCGGCCCTGTCGCCAACCTGGTGACCCGACATCCCCGCAAGGTGTTGGTCTGCTGGGCGGTCGCGATCGGCCTGCTCGCCCTGCAGGGCATGGGGCTGGAGAGTCAGCTCTCGACTCGTCCTGCCTACATCGGGGGCACGCCGACCGCCCGAGCACACACGATCGTCGCCAACCAGTTCGGCGGCGAAGACTCGATCATCGTGATGCTGCACGGACCGCCGGCAGCGGTCGAACGTCAGGGCGACATCCTTTCCCATCGCCTCGACGCGCTGCCCAGCGCCTTGGTCGTCTCGCCGTGGACCGCGCGCGGAACGATCGACGGTCTGCAGCCCCGACCGGGGGTGGGGGGGATGCTGGTCAGCGTCGAGAATCCGAACGGGCGGCGGCCGACGATCACTCCGATCGTTCAGCGGCAGGTGAAGCGTGTCGTCTCGGCGCCGGTGCACGCCAGTCTGGCCGGCTCCCCCGTGATCGTCGATTCGTTGAGGGAGTCCTTCGAAACGGCGGCAAGCGTCGGTGAGAAGCTGGCGATTCCCGCCCTCTTGATCGTGCTGCTGTTCGTGTGTCGTTCGGTGACGGCGGCGGCGTTGCCACTGATGGTCGGCGGCACCATCGTCCTCTCCTCGAAAGGGACGATGTCGCTGTTGCACGGCTTCGTCTCGATCGATCCGCTCGCGGTCGGCGTCGCCGCAATGCTTGGTCTGGCGCTGGGCGTCGACTACTCGCTGCTGGTTGTCTCCAGGTACAGGGAGGAGCGGCGCGCCGGCGGTGAGTTGGATGAGATGGTGCGCCGCACTGTTCTGGCGACGGGCCAGTCGGTGGTGCCGGCAGGCTGCGGATTGCTGCTGGCGATGATCGTCGCCTGTCAGTTCCTGCCTCCGCTGGTCACCTCCGTTGCCGCGGCCAGCGCCTGCGTTGCGGTGCTGAGCGTTCTCTCCGCCATCCTCGTCGTTCCGGCCCTGCTGATGGTGGTCGGCGACCGCCTCGATCGCTGGTCGCTGCCACCCCGGGCCGACGAAGGAGGCGCCGTGATGCGGTGGTCGCGACGCGTCTCCTCGCGACCGCCGGTGGTGCTGGCGATCGTCTTCGTGATGCTGTTCTCCGCGGTCTGGGCGATCACCCTCAACACCGGCACCGGCTCGGCTGCGCAGCTGCCCCCCGACGACAGCGGTCGCAAGCAGTTGGAAGCGATCGAGCACCAACTGGGACAGGGTTGGATCGGGCCGCTGGAAGTTGTGATGAACGGGGGCGATCGGCCGGTCACGACGAAGGCCCGACTGCGGGCGCTCGCGGCATTTCAGCGCCGCGTCGAAGCGGATCCCGGCGTCGCTTCGATGACCGGCTTCCGAAGCTTCAACCGAAGCACCGAAGCACTGAGTGGGATCGAAGCAAAGCTAGCGAACCAGCAGCGTGGCTTGGGCCGTCTCGGCCGCGGCATCGCCCGCGCTCAGGGGGGGGCGGCCGCGACCAGGGACGGTTTCGTCGCCGCCGGCAAGGGCGCCAGCGAATTGGGCGTGGCGGTGGGGGCGACCAGGACCGGTTCGCGCCAGCTCGCCGCTGGCTTGCGGAACAGCAGTCGCGGCTCGGCCCGGCTGAGCGACGGCCTCGAAGACGCCAGCGACGGCAGCGGCGACGTGGCCGAAGGGGCTTCAAACGCCAGCAAAGGAGCCAGCAAGCTGGCTGCCTCGGTCTCCGAAGCGAAGGAACAGTCGGGTGAATCGACCCACGGTGCCACGGTGCTGAAGGGGACCTTGGAAGGTGGCGAAGAAGACCTGAAAAAGGCCGAAGTCCCGTTGCGGCAGGCAGAGACCCAGCTCGACACCGCCTGGCGAGCCCTGCTGCAGATGACCAGCGGTCAGGATGACCCCCAGTACCAGGCCACCATCAATGCGGTCGAAGCGGCGATCCGCAGCATCACCGGGGCCGAACCGGGTGTCGAAGAAGTTGGCTCCGATGGGGTAGCCACGGGCATTACCCGCGGCAGGGAACAGTTCGGCAGCGGCATCTTCCTCGCCGGCGAGATGGAACGGGGCGCCGAGAAGAACGAAGAAAACGTCGCCAAGCTGGCGCGCAGCACGGCCAAGCTCAGCGATGGCCTCGAGAAGCTGAACCGGGGCAGTCGCGAACTCTCGAACGGGATCGGCAACCTCTCTGGTGGGGGCGACGAATTGACGCCGGGCCTGGCGAGGCTGGCCGCGGGAGCGGAAAGCCTCAGTGGTGGCCTCGGTCAGGTCGAAGACGGTGCCGAAGCGCTCGCCGGCGGTCTCGACGGCGGCGCCAATCGATCGCGCCTGCTGACTGGGGGCCTGCGCCGGATCCACGGCGGCGTCGTTCATCAGCAGCGGGCCAGCGGCTCCGGGCTCGACGGCATCCGCGAGAACTCACCGGGACTCTTCAAATCCGGCTACTTCTACCTGGCTGGATTCGACGGGGTGAAACCGCGCCAGCGGAGCCAGGCGGGCCTGCTCGTCAACCTCGACCGCGGCGGCACGGCGGCGCGGATGATCGTCGTCCCGACCGACGCGCCAGCGACGAAGCAGGCAGAGGAAACGACGACGCGGGTGCGGGCGGACGCGACCCGCTTGGAACGCGAAACGGGTGCCGAAGTCGTGGTTGGCGGTCTGAGCCCGGAGCTAAAGGACATCGACACGGCGCTGCGCGACAGCGGCCCGACGGCGAGGCTGGCACTGTCGCTGGTGACGATCGGGATCCTCCTCTTCGTCACCCGCTCGCTGGCGCTGGCGCTGATCGCCACGGCTCTCAACCTGCTCACCGTGAGCACGACCTTCGGGTTGCTGGCCCTGCTCTTCAACGGCTCGCTGTTGGGTGGCCCCGGCTTCGTCGACTCCTCCGTAATCGCCGCCGGGGTGACCCTCATCTTCGGGCTGGCGATCGACTATGAGGTCTTCGTGTTCGCTCGCATCCGCGAGGAATACCTGCGGACCGGCTCGACGTCCGAAGCGATCGACCGCGGCTTGGCTCGCACTGCCCACGTGATCACCGGGGCGGCGCTGATCATGTGCGCCGTCTTCATCGCCTTCTCGGTCTCCGAGTTGGCGCCGCTGCGCAACATCGGCGTCGGCCTGGCGATCGCGACGGCGATCGATGCTCTGCTGATTCGCTTCGTGCTGGTGCCGGCGACGATGCGCGCACTCGGCGATCGCAGCTGGTGGATTCCGCGCTGGCTCGACCGGTTGCTGCCGGGTAGCGCTCGCCCGGCTCTCGGCGGGGCGGAGGCTGGCGCATGATCCCCCTGCTCGTTTCGGCTGACAGCATCGCCGTGCTGCGTGAGCGAGCGGGGCGCCTCGCTGCCTGGATGGAGGCGTCGCCGGATCTGGATCTGGGCGCCGCCGCCTGCGCTCTGGCGGCGTCGGCAGCAGCAGGGGAGCACCGGGCGGCCGTGCTGGCCGATGACCGCGAGGAGTTCCTGACCGGGCTGCGGTCCTTGGCCGCGGCCGAGCCTGCGCCAGGCATCCTGATCGGCGCCGCGGTCGAGAACGCCGCCCCGGTCTTCGTGTTCCCCGGCGAGGGCGCGCAGTGGACGGGGATGGGGCTGGAGCTGATGGAGAGCTCGGACGTCTTCCGCGCTCGCATGTCCGAGTGCGCGGAGGCGCTGGATCGCTACATGGTGCGCCCCCTGATCGAGGTTCTCGGCAGCCCTGCCGACGATCCTGTCTGGCGTCGGACCGACTGCATGCAACCTGCCCTCTTCGCGGTCGCGGTCTCGCTAGCCGAGGTGTGGCGCTCCTTCGGAGTCGAGCCCGGGGCCGTTGTGGGTCACTGCATCGGCGACGCCGCCGCGGCCACCGTCAGCGGCGCCCTCTCACTCGAGGAGGGCGCCCGCGTGGCGGCGCTGTGGGCGAAGGCGCAGCAGGCGATTCCGACCCGGGGGGGGATGGCAGCGGTGGAGCTGTCCACGGCGGAGTTGCAGAGGCGCCTGCTGCCCTGGGATGGACGCATCGACCTGGGCGGCTCCAACGGGCCGCACTCGGCGATCGCCAGCGGCGACGAGGACGCCGTGCGCGAGCTGATCGCGGAATTGGCGGCCGACGGCGTCCGCGCCAAGGCAATCGAGATCCACTTCGCCGCACACTCCCGCCATCTCGACCCCGTGCTCGATGACCTCATGCGTGATCTCGGCGAGATCAGGCGCGAGGAGGCGCGGGTCCCGTTCTACTCCGCCGTCGACGGCCGCCCGCGAACCGAGCCCGCGCTCGATGCCGAGTACTGGGCCGACAACATCCGCTGCCCGGTTCAGTTCGAGCAGGCGGTGAGGACGGCGCTGCGAGATGGATGGCGGGCCTTCATCGAGGTCAGCCCGCATCCGATGCTGACCTTGGCCGTACGCGAGCTGGGGGAAGGGGACGGGGCGATCGCGCTCGGTACCGTCGGCCGGCGGGAGGGAGGCGAGGCGCGACTGCTAACCGCCCTGGTCGAAGCACACATCTTCGGGGTCGCGGTGGACTGGGGCCGGTTCTTCGCATCCCGCGGCCTGCGGCCCCTCGATCTGGAGGTGGCGGGTCTCGACGAGTCGGCGCCCGTGGTGCTGGACGCGCCTGTCGCGCCGGACGAGAGCCTGGCGCTCCGCTTCGTCCAAGTCGAGGTTGCCTCCCTGCTCGGGCTGGCAAACGCGGACGATGTCGATCCCGGCACCCGTTTCAACGATCTCGGCCTCGACTCCGCGGCGGCGACGCGACTCGCCAGCCGCCTCGGTCAGGCGACCGGGATGCGACTGCCGGTCAGCGCCGTGTACGACTTCCCGACCGCGGAACGGCTCGCCGCGCACATGTGCGGGACGGCGCCGGAGCCATCCGCGCCGCTGCGGAGGCGGAGCGAAAGCGACGAGCCGATCGCGATCGTCGGGATGGGCTGCCGTTTCCCCGGCGGGGTCTCCTCTCCGGATGACCTCTGGGAGATCCTCGAGCAGGGCAGCGACGCGATCGGCCCCTTCCCCGAGGACCGCGGCTGGGGCAGCGAGCTCTATGAGGACCCCAAGGGACAGCCGCGTGAGGGTGGCTTCCTTACCGATGCCACGGGGTTCGACGCCGGCTTCTTCGGGATCTCCCCGCGCGAGGCGCTGGCGATGGACCCCCAGCAGCGGCTGCTGCTCGAATGCGCCTGGGAGGCGCTGGAGGGGGCGGGGATCGATCCGGGCCAACTGGCGGGGGAGAGCGCCGGCGTCTTCGCGGGGTTGAGCCTTCAGGACTACGGCCCGGGGCTGCGGCCGGGATCGTGGGGGGAGGAGGCCGACAAGTCGGCCGCGCACCGGCTGACCGGGACGCTGACCAGCCTGCTTTCCGGCCGCCTCGCCTACGTGCTCGGCCTCGAGGGCCCGGCGGTCAGCATCGACACCGCCTGCTCCTCCTCGCTGGTGGCGATGCACCTCGCCGCCTCCTCGCTGCGCAGCGGCGAGTGCGACCTGGCTTTGGCGGGTGGGGTGACGGTGATGGCCTCGGCGGGGATGTTCGTCGAGTTCTCCCGCCAGCGCGGCCTCGCCCCCGACGGGCGCTGCAAGTCCTTCGCCGCCGCCGCCGACGGCACCGGCTGGAGCGAGGGCGCCGGCCTGCTGGTCCTCGAGCGCCTCTCCGAGGCGCAGGCCAAGGGCCACCGCCCCCTGGCCCTGATCCGCGGCTCGGCCACCAACCAAGACGGCGCCTCAAACGGCCTCACCG